>Ga0334895_1000883_pt1 | contig 35747 bp, 48 predicted proteins | sample GraSluR3_MG_7_FD_207229 | JGI IMG/M metagenome (GOLD analysis project Ga0334895, IMG submission 207229) | Sludge microbial communities from methane-producing bioreactor in Wageningen University, Netherlands - Granular Sludge_31_05-R3 | ecosystem: Engineered > Bioreactor > Anaerobic >... | reverse complement strand
TATTTATAAATTAATAAAAATCAATCATTTATTTAATTTACATTGTGAAACATCAGATTTATGAAAAAGTTCATTATGTTTTTGGAATATTTCCTTTTGTTCTTTAAGACGACCAATTTCTTCACGCATATTTTCTATTTTTTCATATAATTTTTCTATTTTATTATCTTTTTCTTGGATAATACTCCAAAAATCGGATGATGTAATATTATAGTTCTGTTTTTTCCCCTCTACAGATATAGGTTCAGATAGTTTGTTTTTAATCATTGATCCCTTATTTAAAATAAGCCAGGTTAGATTTAAATCTGGATATTTTTCGATTATTATTCCTATTTTTTCAGAGTTAATACCCTGACCGGAGTCTAAAAAACCATTAGACAAACCAGTATTATTATAAAATTGATTTGGATTAATTCCCTTATATTCAAGATATTCCTTTAATCTATTTTTTGCGCTCATTAAAATCTATAATATTTTAGATAAAAATTTTGTAATCTCGATATTTATCTATATATTTGTTGCATAGTATAACAAAAGTACAGTAAAAAATGACAGAAAAACAAATAAAATCAAAAAAACTAAGGGGAGACTATACTGTTGTATCTCAAATACTGACAAAAAAGCTGGGGCGTTTTATTACTCCAGGCAATGCCAGGCAAATGGTAGAGCGCGAAAATGCCAGGTACCACAATGAGGCTATCGAAGCACTTCGCCGGGTAATTGAAGCAAGAGAAAATATCTTAAATAATAAATAACTGCGACGGCCCGGCGATAACTTCAAAGGGTGTCGCAGTTTCATTAAGTTTCAGCAAAATGAAAGCAATGCCGAATAAATTGTCAGCAATAATAAAGAAAGCGGGAGTAATATATAGGAGAGTTTTTCAAAAAATATGGTTCTTTTTTTCTTTGGAATGGCTACTGCCTGAATCTTTCTATTCTCTTCATACGCTTTTTGAAATTCGACTCGAAATGCTTGACGCAGATCTTCTAAATATATTGTTAGATCGTGCAGCACTAATGATAGAGACAAGATACCGAGTAGCAATAGGATCGTTGACAGAACAAATATCACCCGAATGTATAGGAAGGGTGACGTATTTGAATGAAGGGAGAGTAGAATACCAAGAACTCCTGATGCTCCAAGAAGGACATTTTGGAAAAAAGACCATTGTTTGTCAGCCGACATTTTCGACAACTCTTCCAGATTTGGCAGTTGAGCTTTGTAATAATTTACATCCATAATGATTAATTTTTTGATTAGACACCACTAAGTTAATCATTTTCCCGTCAGGCAGGCACCGGTGTTCGAGCCACCGGCGGGAACAAAAAATAAAATGTCGCAGTTAATTGGAATACTATAATAACATATTAACAGTGGAAGCACGATGGCTTATCAATGAAAGTATTATATCACAGGACAATTATGATATAATGCAAAGAAGAGGAGAAATAAAAGTAATCCGCAGGGGTTGTAAAAATACTCCTGCCCTGGTAGACTACCGGACAATACCTTCAAGATTCAGGGAGGAGATCGAGCGCAAAATAGGAGGCAATCCTTTCGACCTGGTACAAAAGGAGCCATTAAGCCGCAAAATTGAAATTGATTACCGCGCCTTTGAGTTCTATTCAAATTACCGGTTCCCTGATGGCAGCCCGATCCCGACTTCAAAACAGGACAATATATTATTATATAGTAATGGAGCCTGCATTCTGAATACCCTGCGTGTGGAACTGGAACGTCATACCGCCACGCGTGCAGCCCACGGGCGCAGGCCTCTAAACAGGCAATTTTACAGGAATGCCGTTAAATTGATTAAAGATCCATCCACAACACGTGATTTCCCTAATAATTTACCCACTAACCCCAGGACACTTCAACAAAAGCTCGAAGATTATATTGACCGTGGTTACGAAGCACTGATTAAGCATTATAAAGGCAACCAGAATGCACGCAAGATAAACATACAGCTTGAAAAGCTTATTTGTTACATTGCTACAATGCCTACCCGCCCATTCAACACGAAAATCAAAGAAATATACGAGCAATTCATATCTGGTGAAATAGACCTGGTAAATGAGCGCACCGGTGAGGTATTTGAAAGAGAAGATTTCATTGATGATGAAGGCAAACCTGTTACTTTCTCTGAAAGCCGTGCATGGCAGATTGTTAATGACAATCGTAACCAGATTCATATCAATAAAAAGCGGATGGGCTGGAAAGATTTTGATGAACGCCACCGGCCACACCGGCACCGTCATTCTCCGCTGTTTTCATTTTCGAAGATATCGCTTGACGACCGCGACCTTGTATGGAAGGATGTTAATACCCATCAGAGAGTCAAAGCATATTATGCTTATGATGTTGCATCGGGGTGCCGCATAGGATCAGCATACAGCCAGACAAAAGACGAAACCCTGTTTATAGACTGCCTGCGCGATATGTTTGTTTTCATAGATCGCCATGGTTTTGGTGTACCCCTTGAAGTTGAAGTTGAAAATCACCTGGTACGCAAGTTTGAGCTGGAGCTTTCAATGATGTTTCCTCGCGTTACATTCTGTGCTCCTGCCAACTCAAAGGAAAAGCGTGCTGAACACCTGAACAGGGCAGTAAAATACCAGGTGGAAAAAAATAATCACCCGGGCATTGGCCGCTGGTGGTTGAAATCAGTATATAACCGCATACCGGTAGACAAGGTAGATGATGAGTTTAAACTTACAATGAAATCTGCCGATCGCATGATAACAGATGACATCCAGGACACAATTGAATATAATAACGCCTTACATCCAAATCAAAAACGTTACCCGGGCATGACCCGCATGGATGTATTGCGCAATAACCTTAATCCCGATCTGCCAGCTTTGAATAAAGCACTTGTATACAAATATATTGGATACGAAGTTAAGCAGATCAATATTTACAATTCACAATACGTGAAGGTGCAGTATGAAAAATACCAGCTTCCTCACCCACGTGTACTGGAGCAGCTTGCTCCCGGCAACCTTAAAGTTGATGCTTACTATATGCCCGATGATTCCGGTAATATACCGGAAGTTTACCTCTACCAGAACGGTGAATTTGTCTGCATAGCTAAAAAGCTGGCCACATACAACGAGGCTAAAGCAGAACGAACACCAGAGGATGAAGCCGCCAAACTGGAACAAGACAAGTATGTAGCTCAATTTGACAAGTATTCAAAAGACGAAGACTGGGCTAAGGTTGGCATCATCCCGCGAAACGGCGATAAAATAGAAGATGTTGAAGGAGTTGAGATCATTGAAGATATACCGGATGAGCCCATCCGCAACCTTGATGATCTTGACCAGGTTTTCGACGAAGAGTATTTCATAAAAAAGGCAATGAATGACCGATAAATTATATAGTTATGATTACAACTACATCAAAACAAAGAATTATTGAGGCTGTTATAGCCGACTCTGCAAATTATTCATCCGCGAAAAAGCATGCCGTTGCTCTTGGTATTAACCATGCGCAATTGAGCCGTATTAAAAAGGGAGATGCTGAACAGGTTGTCAGCCTGCCAAAGTTATTGGCCATCGCGCGCCGGTTGAATGTTGAACTGGGAGATGGGCATAAGCTTAAAGCTGCCCGTACCCCGGTATTTACCTATATCACTACCCAATTACAGCAAAACCAGGAAGGTAGCCAGAGCAGCCTGCTTTGTGATATTGCCGATATCGGCAAAACATTCGCGGCACGCTATTACTGCCGTTCTCACCGCAATGCTGTATATATTGACTGCTCACAGGTTAAAACAAAACAGAAGCTTGTAAGGTCTATTGCAAAAGAGTTCGGGTTGCATCCCGAGGGCCGCTATGCTGATGTTTATGACGACCTTGTATTTTTTCTTAAATCAGTGGAAAAACCCCTTATAGTGCTTGATGAAGCCGGCGATCTTGATTACTCCGCTTTTTTGGAGTTAAAAGCCCTATGGAATGCCACTGAAGGTAATTGTGGCTGGTACATGATGGGTGCCGATGGTTTAAAAGTAAAAATTGAGCGTAACCTGGGACGTAAGAAAGTAGGCTATACTGAAATCTTTAGCCGGTACGGAAGCCGGTACCAGAAGATCACCCCCGACGGGGGCAACGATAAAACCGATTTTATAATGCACCAGGTATCTCTCATTGCACGCGCTAATAGCGTGAATAACGTGCAGGAGCTGTATGCAAAAACCGGTGGATCACTCAGGCGCATAAGTATCGAGATTAAAAAGATGAAAGATGGAACGAAGTAAGTTACAGCGGCCTATTACCGTCACTGATCTTTACCGCAGGCGCATGAACGTGCTCCCGTTCAGGGGCCGGTATGCTGATTCGTTCGGACAACCGGAAGTGAAAGGCAGCTGGCTAATCTGGGGTCGCAGCTCAGAGGGAAAAACAAGGTTTGCATTGCAACTGGCCAGGTACCTCACTCAATTCGGCAAAGTATTGTTTAACTCACTCGAGGAAGGTGCATCTGCTTCAATGCGAACCGGCTTTAAATCGGTAGAAATGGAACAGGTATCACGAAAAATACACCTGCTTGACCAGGAGCCGGTGGCCGACCTTACAGAAAGATTACGGCTGCGCAACTCGGCCTTGTTTGTGATTATAGACTCCATCCAGTACACTTTCATGGACATAAGTGATTATAAACAGCTATTAAATGATTTTCCCGGTAAGCTTTTCATTTTCACATCACACGCCAAAGGCAAGGAACCAAAAGGATCACTGGCCGAAAGCGTATGGTTTGATTCAAATGTAAAAATATGGGTTGAAGGGTACCGGGCATTTCCTAAAAGCAGGTATGGAGGTGAACAGCCTTTTGATATCTGGCCGGAACGTGCTGCCCGGTACTGGGCAGATAATGCTAAAAATGATTAGCCATGAAACAAATGATTTCAAAAGACAAACAACGACTGTTGCGCCAGTTTCACACCATTTGTGCAAAAACAGGCATGAGGCCCGATGACAAGAAAATGATGTATGAAAGTATGGGCATAGAAAGCAGCAGCGAGCTGACTGAGGAACAGCTTGTACAATTGATAATCAGTCTCGGTACGGAAGCTGATAAATGGCGCAAACGTGTTATCGCGGCAATATTCGGGTGGTGTAACGACATCAATCTGCACTATGATATAAAGAAAGTTAAATCTATTGCCTGCCGTGCCGCAGGGTATAAGGATTTCAACCAGATACCCGTTAACCGGCTGCGTGATATCTATTATGAATTTGTTCGCAAAAGCCGCACGACTGTTGGTGCGCAATCAATGAAAGAGGAAATCATGAATTATCTCGAAAACCGTAACTAATGGCTTACAACAAACTGAATTTTTACAAGCGGGTAGCAGAGATTCAGGACATTGTTCTGGAGGAACAGACTCACGGGGCAACTCTTATGTGGATTTACCGCAACAGGATTAAACGCCGTTTCCATATAAGCAAAAGCACATTTAATAACTACTTGTCAATACCCGCGAAGGCAGAATTGAAAAAAATTGAAAATCAAACTCAAAATTAATAACGATGGAATTTGTATTAGTAATCACACTTATCATTCTCTGCTATGCTGCACTGGTTACTTATTCCCTGTGGTGGTTTTTCATGAGCAGAGAGGCAGTTTTATCGTTGCCTGCATGGGCAGGATCATTGATATCTAAGATACGACTGCAGCCGGTGAAAGAGACCGGCAAAAGCAACAAACATGATGAATGCAGTGATCTTGATAAAAAACTTGATAGCTTAAATGAAAAAAGAAAAGCCTTGCTTCAGGAATTGTTAAAAGGCTACAGCTCTGAATTATGCAGGGAACTGCATATCATAGATCACCACATTGAAGTGACTACTGCACGGATAAATGGTGAATATAACTGCCCGGAAGCCGATTTGGATAACATACAAATCATAGACAGATGATAAAATCAATTATTGCAATTATCATCCTGATCATAGCGGAATCTGCGCGGCGATTCTTTGAATGGCGAAGCTTTAAAAAAAGCCCTGTAGGCAGGCGGTGTAAATTTCTTACTGACAGTGGATGGATAAAAGGGGATGTAGAAGCGAGAATCACGGAAGGTTCTTATTATGTATTTGCTGATGACGGCAACATGTGGCGCACATCTATCGACTATATGCGCCCTGTATATTGGGAATTATAAAATCATTTAAACACTATTATGATGCTATTAAAAATACATTTCAACGACGATGAAATAGCCCGGTTTTTTGAAGCTAACGGCTTTAACATGGTACCACACAAAAAAGGAAAATTTGAGAAAGCTTACCATAATAGGTCGGAATGGGTTGAATATGAGGTACAGGGCATAATGGTTAACGGGCGCACGTTTGATGCAGCAGAGGTATTTGAGCATATCGCTGAATTTAAATTAAAGCAGATGTTGACACCTGCTAATCTTGAGACAAAAAGAGCAATTGAAAGAACAATTAAAAAAATGAGATTATGAAAAACAACAGGTTTAAAAACATTTTCACCGGTGATTGTATAACGGTAACGGATCGGTTTCGCACGGGTGGAGGCAGCGAACAGGTTATCTATGAAAAAGACATCCCTTCAAAAGTGGGAAGTCATATAATAACAGAGTTTTCAAAACCAACGCACGTCTTTAATAAGGCTTATGTTTCAATTTAAATTAATTGTTATGGCTGGAACGACAATAAGATTATATGACATTCTCCAGCTCGAGAAATTGAGCGGACAGGAACTTGAAAACCTCGCGCACCAGTGGGGTATTAAACCGGGAGGCATGACAAGGAATGAAATATTTTATGCTATCCTGGATGCGCAGGAATTTTACACTAAGCAGCTGGTAAGATGAACGAAAAAAAATTACAATCCGCAAGGGCAATACCTGCAATGAAACCTGGAGTTATCAGGACTTATACAGGAAAGATATTTAATGTTTTCGATCCTGATCCGGATATGATATGCATAGAAGATATTGCCCATGCTTTATCCAACCTCTGCCGGTTTGGCGGGCACACTGATGATTTTTATTCTGTTGCTGAACATAGTTACAGGGTTTCAGTTGAGGTTCCCCGCGCTTTAAAGCTTCAGGCGTTATTACATGATGCCAGCGAGGCCTACCTTGTAGATATGCCCTCGCCAATAAAATATTATATGCCTCAATATCGTGAATTTGAAGACAAGCTAATGCATGTGATAGCTGGAAAATTCGGGTTCGAATATCCTCTAAGTAATATCGTGAGGAGAGCAGACAAGTATTTACAGCAACTTGAATGGGAAAGATTCATTATTAAAGAGCGCTATTGGTGGTCTCCATATACTAATGAAGACGCCGAGTTATTATTTCTTAATCACTACAAAATCACAATAAAAAACAATAACTGAAATGAATATAAAAATCACATCCAAAGAAGCATCGAATTTGCACAAAGCAATTGATTTTATGATGCTGGCATGTACTAATGCATCAGTGGAAACACCTAACGACATGTCGCTTAATTATTCAAATATGAAGGCACTGAATGTCGATGAGACTGATATTGCCTTACTACAGAAATTTCGTGAAAAATTAACAAAAAAATGAATTGATATGATACACAGGAAAACAGACAAAACGTGGTTTGATCACCGCGGTAATGAAGTACCCAGGGAGTACGTCCCTGACTTCGATCGTAAAAATGAAGTCGTTGTGGGTAAAATTTTTCGCAACGCAGAACGAATCAGCGATCAGCTTGCCAAGTTTAAGAAGGAATCATTCAAAGCAGCAGACAAGCTATATGGCGAGATGCTTAAAAATGCCAATATAACAGCATCTGATCGTAAAGGCAACTACACCCTCACCAGCTTTGATAAATGCGTTAAGATTGAAGTTAATGTTGCTGACCGCATTGATTTTGATGATAACATTACCCTCGCGCAGGAAAAGCTTAACGAGTTTATTAAGAAAAAAACAGATGGCGCGGACAAAGAACTGGCAGCACTGGTTAATCATGCTTTCACAACGCGCAAGGGCCGTCTCGACAAAGCCCGCATCTTCGGGCTTATGCAGCTAAATATCAAGAACCAGCTTTGGGATGAAGCTATGGAGCTGATCCGTAAAAGCATAACAACGAACTCAAGTGTCCGCTACATGGATATATCTGTAAAGGATGATCAGGGGAAGTACATTCCAGTCAAGCTGAATTTTGCAAGTATATAGTCATGGAAACGGAAGAGTTGGTATTATTAATTTATGCTGCTATTTGGGCGATAGCTATAATTACAGCAGTAATCAGGAGCTACAGTGAACTAAAATGGTCAACGGGCGGCCATAATGCCCGGCGTTCTTAACATTACCTTCATCAGAGGATAGCACTTCAGTGCTATCCTTTATGCCCGGTTAGTGTAGTGGATAGCACACCTGCCTTTCACGCAGGAGATCAGCGGTTCGAATCCGTTACCGGGTACCGCGGGGTGGACTGGAGTGGTTCCAGCCCGGTCTCATACGCCGGATGACGCGGGTTCGAATCCCGCTCCCGCTACAAACCAAAATTATAGAATTATGAAATCACAAAATGAACTTATCCGGAATTATCTCGAGAGCGGTAAAAGCATCACAGCCCTCGAAGCTCTGCGCCGTTTTGGATGCTTGCGTTTATCAGGACGTATCCACAACCTGCGACATGATCACGAACTGCCTATACAGGCTGAAAGAATTAAGCTTCATGGTAAATATGTAGCACGATACTACCTGCCTCATACTCATGTAAAAAGACATAAAACGTCTGATTTAACAATACAGTCTAATTCAATTTTTTAAAATTATGAAAGAAAAAATCAAAAGTTTTGAAGATGCATGTCAGCATCTTGGCATTGAACCGAAGCTTCCTGAAGTTGACGGTTTGTTTCCTGATCACAGGAAAGCAGTTGTAGCATTTTATAAGCTGTCTACAATCATCTCGGCATTAAACAACGGATGGAAACCTGACTGGAATGATTACAGACAGAGAAAGTGGTGGAATTTTTTTTATGTAGAGTCTAACTCTGCGGGTTTCGTTTACTCGCTTTCGTCTCATTCGCCGTCGACTACGAATGCGACTTTCGGGTCTCGCCTTTGCTTTAAAAGCGAGGAACTCGCCGAATTCGCCGCCAAAAATTTCATTGACTTGTACAATGATTTGTTATTGTTTGAAAAGCATTTGTAACAGTTCGCCAGGTGATTCATTTTCACCTGGCGAATCAAATTTTTCAAAAATGAATTACAACAACTTTGATAAACTGGCACCCTGGGTAGAAAGTATCCGATTCGACCAGCAAAAAGGACGGTGGATAGCTCAATTTTTTCCTTCTGTAATTGTAGAGGAATGTTATTTTAAAAAGATAGTTGAGAGTTTAAACAGGCATGTAATAAACGAAATAATTATACTGGTTGCCGATTCACTTGGTATTTCTGCAGATAAGATACAGGCCACGCAACGTCGCGATCCGGAGATTACAGATGCACGGCAGGTGGCAGCCATAATAATAAGCGATTACCTGCCGGGGCTGCCTTACCGTGTAATCGGACAAACACTGGGTTGGAAAAACCACTGCATGGTGCACCACAGCCGAAACAATTCCGGCGTGCCTGAAATTGCTAAAAAAGTGAGGCACGTTTATGCCCGCTTTCCTATTCTTAATAGCAAATTAAACAGTTTTTAAACAAGGAATGGATTATATCTATTTAGGAGACAAACTCACTGATGACCGCCTAAAAAACAAACAGTGTTCTGCAATACGGAAATCCGACGGCAAATGTAGAAGGAGTAGATTCGGTACAATGATGGTACAGTTTGAAAACGGGGAATATCATATTGTTTTAGCCCGAAGACTTAGAAAATTGAATAAAAATGAAAAAAGTAATTGAAATCAAAACGGAATTTAGAATATGGACATTTATGATTAATCCCCAGAGAATTGATCTTATATCAGGGGATTATAAATTTTTTGCCGAGTATCCTTTTCTTAACAATAATACGGGTTATTTGACTGACGTGAATCCTTCAATGTTTCATCTCATGTTGTATGTTTTATTATATGGCCTTGAAAAAGTGCACCTACCCAAACCCGAATTAATGAACCCCGGGAATATATTAGTTTCCTATTCCGGGGGTGTTGACAGCACTGCAACATTATGGTATACAAAGGGAGTGCCAGTACATATAACACGCAGTTATGATGCTGTTTATGAAAGCAGGCAGATACGCGCCTGTAATTATGTTAATGCGTTTCAAATTACAACTGATTTTGAACGGGTCAGGCAAATATATATAACCAGGCACGGGTTTAATGTCGGTATCGGCTATATTTCAATGTATTTGCCCATATTGAATTTAATTGGATGCAGCACAGTTGCCCTCGGTACTATTTTAGAAGGAATAGCCTTTCATTCTGGTGATGAATTTTTCTTTAATGAGTCATACACAAATTCAAATTCATTTAAGATCATAAAAGAATTAAAAAAATTCGGTATCAATATTATTTTACCTCTCGCCGGGCACAGTGAAGTGCTGACTATAGATATGGCTGCAAAATCAGGAATAAAACATTATTCTTCATGTCATACTATTGGCAATGAAGATTCATGCAGAAACTGTTTTAAATGTTTTCGTAAAGAAGCTATATGTGGTAATCCACTTGAATGGGATAAAATAAAAAACAAGATCATACCTTTCTTAAAAAAGAAACCTTTAACAGCTGCCTCCTCGACAGTATACGCTATTCAACGGGCTAATTATAAAAATACTATTTTTGACAGGTATAAAGATATTGATGTTAGTTTTTGTGAGAGAGTCAATATGTCACTCACAGAATTATTCTCCAATGACATGAATGTTTTATATCCTTTTCAGACTGCTGAAGATATCAACCACATAAAGGATTTTGCACAATTCATTAACGATCCTGAAATATATAATTTTTAAATGGAATTATTTTGGGTACTTTTGATAGTGATTGATCTGGCATTTTTCTGGTTGGTTGGCGATTTCTATAATGACAGATATGAGAAATAATAAACTTAGTTTTAACCATTAAATATAATTATCATGAAAAAGTTTACTTTTATTTTAACTGTTATCCTGATGCTCGTGGGATGCCGAACCAGTACTTTTTTTACTGTTGACACTTATCTCTTCGATTTAAGAAAGTATGCTGAAAAGGGATTTTACATGAGCTTCACCGGAATTAACCAGAATTACATGCCTTTGGGAGAAATTACCGTAGTTTGTCAGGATGGGTATGATATAAACACAGTCCGCTTAAAAGGAAATGAAGGCTATGAATACGGAGTATTAACAAAAGAGTCTAAAAAAATTGAATGTAAAGAGTCTTTAGTATTAGAACAATTATATAATAATGCCAAAGCAATAGGAGCTGATGGAATAATTAATATAGAATTCAATAAAACACAAGGGAAAGGATTAGGCAATAAAAAAGAGATGACTGCAACCGGATTAGCAGTTAAAATTAATTAGAAAAAATCATATTAACATTATTCCGCTGTCTCGGTAAAGGCGGTCTGGTAGGTGATACGATACACTTTCAGGCCGTCTTTTCTTTTTTCCGGCTGGGCATTCAGCCTGCTGAAATTACTCAGCTCATCGCTTCCCCAACCCTGCAGTGCATTATGTACAGCCTCCACTACATCGAATACAGCAAGTGCTTCATCCCTCACCGGGGATTTATGGTTTGTTTCACCGGCAGGCATAAATGCCAGGCGCAGGGTTACATTTGCCGTCACGATTTGCCCGAATTGGCTTATATCATCACATGCAGGATATGAAATATCAACCAGGCAGGCAGGAAAAGCAACTGCCGGCCGCTGGTTTAAAGTATCGAGCTGCCCGGAGTCCCAGTCTATCCAACGCAATGTTGAGACAGTTTCAACCCGATTACAAATTTGAGTGAAAACTTCTTTATTCATGTTACTATGCTTTTAATAAATTTCTTAGTTTATTTTCAATTCTCCCGATCATTTTTGCGGCCAGCTCTTTACTTTCTCCCATGAATTGCCGCTGCGGGATATTCACATTGCGTGAATGAGATCGTACATTCACAGGCCCATGCCTGGTGTGTCGCGTATGGGCAGGAATTGTTACATTGCCCTTGAAGCCTTCGTTATGCACCTCTGCATAATCAACTTTCTCATTGCCCGCGGATATGACAACTTTATCCGGCCCGACATAACTCGGCTGAATACTATTAACAAGCGCCCCGCTTTCAATAAGCAGGCTGCCTGTTCTTTTAGCTATACGTGCCCGCTCCCACGGATTGCCGTCGAATTCCTTTTTTGAAAATCGCTCTTTATAATATTCCGTTGCAGTTTCAGCAATAATATCAGGAATGTCATTACTTATATTATTGGCGAGATTATTGAAATAATCTCCAAGCTCATCCCATGTCATTGTTTCGGTTTTTTGATTAACAATCCATGTCTGTATTTATATTTCTCTCCAGTTTCTTTGGCTACCATAAATCGTTTTATTTTATATACTTTTCCACCTTTAACTTCTGCAGTTACAATCATAACTTTATCAGTGAAATATTTCAGAAATACAAACTGATCAAATACTTTTTTGCCTTGTGCATTGATCCATATCTCCTCCGGATTTTTCAAAGCTTCCCCTATAGCTTTCATTAACTGAACGTCACCCTTAGCTTTCATATCAAATTCTATCAGGCGCTCTTTGTAATCAGAAATAAACCTGCGTCCATTCTGTTCTTTGAGTCCCGAAACAAAATCATCAGCAGTTCCGTTATATACAGGCAGCTTTGTAGTGGCTGCTTTCCTTCCTGCTTCATAAGATTTTAGTCCGTAAGTATGATAATTGATGTCCTTTAACAGCTTGCTGGCCTGGTTGGGAAACTTCCGGATATACATCTGGTTCTCGTTAAAAATATTCGGCGATGCAGCCCTGTTGACTCCAAATCCGCTTTTCTTTGCCACTTCCCAGTCATTTGTGTTAAAGTAACCGGTTACTTTTTGCCTGCTTTCATTTACAAACTGGCCATCTACTTCTCCTGCCATCACGCCAGCTACCCAGCAACGGCATTTCCACCCATTTGGAGGCCAAATCTGATCCCAGAGAGGATCTTCAACAGGAAGCACTAAGCCGTGAAGAGCCTGGTGTTCTTCACGTACTTTCCCGTCATTCACTGTCATATACTTCCAGTAGGGAAATGTGCCTGTTTTATTTTTCAGGCGGTAATAATTTTGCGAGCTCTCATTCATTAAAGTGGCTGTCTGCCATTCTGTCCTCTGCCATGTTTTGTTAAACACATCGACCTGCTCGCTTGCCGCCCGGTGAAACTGCTCGAAATTTTTACTTTCGCGATACAGCTCATTCAGTTTTTGTATCTCGGCGATATCTTTAGCCGCGCTGAAATGAAAAATGTTAAGTTCCTGTGCTGTGCGAAAGGCATCGCTTTGATAACCATACTGAAACCCCATGTCTACATTCCTGATAGGTTTTCTTTCAAGAGAGGTTAACAAATCAGAGCTGATAAAATCAAAAAGTTCAGGCATGAACTGTCTGCTTTCAGCGGCATGTTTGATTACCCGGTCATTTAAGCTGTCATCATTCAACGTGAGGAGATCTCCAGCGGATGCCCCGGCTCCCGCCGGGGCTTTGACGAAAAAATCAAAAAACTTTTTTATGATCGAGCGATCCCGGTTTTCTATATCGTCATCATCCGTATCAGTTGATGAAAATGGCGAAGGAGCCTGTTGTTTGCGGGCAATAGGCTCCCCTTCTTCCGCTGCCGGTATAGAATATTTATCATGGAGAAATGATTGTGGAATTTCCATTATATCACATAACTGTACAACATCGCTTACTGTAAGTTCAACAGCAGCTTCTGGGAAAACAAAATTACCTCCTGATACAGGGAATCCACGCTTCTCCAAGAGAGGCAATACAACAAAATTCAACACCCTCTGTACGTACCGCATGTCGCTTTTATTTTTCCTTTCTTCCACATCTTTATGCACTTCCCCTAAAGCGCGGGCACCGGTTTCATTCTGCATTGTCGTAAGGGTCTGCCCCAGTAGAGTGATAAGTATTTCTTCGTTGCATGCCCTTCGAAAATCATTATATGATTTGCCGCTTGATCCGCTGCCGGTGTTATTGGTTGTCTCGACTTCCGATTCTTTTGGAATAACCACGTAGGGAGCGGAGCCGGCCTGCTCCAATGCCTGTTCCAGTAACTTACGGCTTTCCGTGTCATAACTTGAATATTTTCCAACACGCTGGGGCATCCCGAATATCTCCAGCCACTGTGCATAATCGCCAAAACCTCCCCGCTTCCATATAGCAAATGGCGCGGTTTTAAGCATTAGCCCGAACTGGCGGGGTTTTCCAAGAATAAGCAGATGATCATCTCCTTCATAAGGTATGCCGCCGGCATCCCATGCATTAATCAATATGCTTTTATTCTCAAGGCTGATATGTTTTGCTGGTATCGGTTCAAAACGAAAGCCGTCAGTAAAATTGAATTCCCCGCCTGAGCGGCCCCACATGAGCCGGTTCATTATCGTTTTCAATAACTCTTCAAAATCGGGAGTATCTATTAAATCAGTAATAACATCTACTTCCTCTCCCGAGGCATCTTGAAATGTAATAGGTGAGTTGGTAATAGCCAGGATGCGCTTTTCAACTGCATCTGACAATACCCCGTCAATGAGCAGATCATCATACAGGTCGTACAGCGGTTTTAACCTTCCCATGTCTGCGCTTCGCAGGGCAGTGCGCCATTCCCCCACGTCATGCGTTTTGCGTGTAGGCGCTTTTATGATGATTTGCTGTATTACACTTGTTTCTTTCTTTTTGTCTTTTGTTGCCATTTTACCAGTTTATATGATTAAAAATGCTGTTCTCTTTTTGTATTACTTCCGAATATTATCACTCCTGACACGGCATCATCACTGGTATCGGCAGGAAGGTCAGCGGAGACATCTCCTTTTTGCACGGCCTTCAGCCAATTTATCGCACGTTCGTAGCGATCCTGTCGAAGCTCCAGTTCAACACCGGCGTTGCACAATACAAGGAAATGCCATGTAGCAATATCTTTAACAAAAGTCAAAAGCAATGCATTCCTGTTACTGCCGGTAGCCGTGAATACGGCAGATACATCGTAAGCAGTAAGGTAACCTTTAGCTTCTGCAAGTGCAGCATCGATGGCAGCCTGTACAATGGTATCATCATTGCGGCTTATCACCTCCACATTTTCGTTGTAGAGATGGGTTTTAAGTTCTGAAATTGTTAGAAATGCCATTTTATTTATTTTTTAATACTTCATAACCCGCAGGTTGTATTCCAGTGAGTGTATCATAAAAGCACATAGGCTCCATTTTTGTAACATTAACATCGCGGCTCCACTCTTTTTTATGTTTTTTCTTTTGTATCTGGGCGCGAGAAAAAGACTGGTATTTATTTGACATGAAAAAAACGCGGTAACGCTTCTTGTTTCTCCGGCACAGGCGGTCTGCGCGTTTAATTGCCCGGTGCAAGGCTCCCGGCCGTCCTTTAAAACGTATATAAAGGGCTTTTAAATAGATTATAAATTTCATTGCAATGATTTTAAAATCGTTTTTTGTTCTTAATTTTCCTTCCAACTTTATAATCACCTGCAGTCAGGGCTGCAAGCTTTTGATTGATGATCCAAACGCCTCCTTCCACACAGTCGGGGCCGTCGGCGGGTGCCGCTAATTGAGGATTAACCAATAGAAATTGTTCCTCAAGGCGTTTCATATATGGATTCCCTTTCTCCGCCTCATTAAATATTAACAGTCCCTGCCGGTTCAGTGGCTCGAGGTTCCCTTCTATGCGACTGAATTTATCCGGTTTCTTGCGGTCATCAGGAAGGATTCCTATATAACCGTTTTCTTTCGCTTTAGCCGCAAACAGCGGAATAAATACCTGCTCATAGAATGGGTCTTGCAGGGTATTGTTCTCAATATAATTATATACCTGTGTTTTTTCCCCGACAAAATTTTTCATGTAATAATACCAGTTAACATACTCATCATTTACGACATGATCGAGGTAACCGGTAATCACATAAAATTTACCTTTGTGATGGCCTATTAAAAACAATCCCTTGAAGCTTCCTTTTTTATTTTTCGAATTTGAAGGTGCAGGGTCGCCGTAAGCAATCAGGAAACGAAATTTAGAGAGCGGGGGAACCTTGCCCCACGTTATTTGGGTAAAAATATCTCCCTCGCTTACCGGGTTATTGAAATATTCCTTTTGTGCGCTTGCTGTGCTGACAATTGATAAAATCTGGTCGATATCTTTTTCGCTGTTTTTTTCAGGCCATGTGGATTTACCGTTTTTATTGCGGATATTGATAATATCGACATGGTTTGCTTTTTCCATCGCGCGGGTGATAGAGCAATCACGTGCAATCACGTTGCCGTTGAAAATTATACGATAATCACCGCTCACTGACACAGTGGGAATAAGAGCCTGTTCTATCCAGTTCCATTTTTTTTGAATACGTTCGGGATTGCGTGTTTCCTCGTCGGTATCGATATCATCTATCAGTATAAAATCAGGCCTGAAACTCTCGTTGCGCGTACCACGCGGGCTTTGTCCCGCACCAAGCGAACGGAAGGCGACACCGGGAAGAGTTATGAATTCTCCCATTTCCCATGAACCCGGTTTCTGCTGTTGACCGTAATCATGACGGATACGCAAGTTGCTTTCAAATTCCAACATAAATGGCATAAGAAGCCTTTCCGCGTTATCCCCGCTATTGGAGATTAAAAGAACATTGTGTATCTCCTCGTTCAGAGCGAGGTACATTATCTCCATCATTGATCGCACTGATTTGGCTAATTCCCGGCTCCATGCCCTTACTTCGTACCAGCGGTTATTTTTTAATAAACGCCTGGTAGCTTTTTTATGGAAATCTGCCGGTTCGCATTTATAATAATGAGGGAAATAATATTTAAACCATGCTTCAGGAGATGATTCCAGCATAGCCATGCGGATCAGCTTGTCGGATTCACTTTCAAAAAAGTCAACTGTTGTTGCTTCTGTTATCTGGCGACGGAAATCTTCCCATTGCCGTAAAGCATCCCTGTCATTTATTTTAAGACGTTTCATCTGATCCTGCTTTTTATGAATGAATCACAAAGAGAGGTAAGTTGCTGTGCCTGTTCGAGATCAAAACCACGAATCCATGTAAGGAAACTGCGGAATGTTGAGATTATATCAGCAAGGCCGATATCACTTTCCATTTTTTCAATGGCAACAGCGAGTTTACTGATAGTATCAGCTTCTGAGGCTGTTGCAAAGCGTTTTCCACCCTCGCGCTCTGCAATAGCTTTATTCATTTCCGCAAGCTGCCGGTAAAGGTTTTTAAGCTGTTCTTCTTTTGTAATTGTTACAGATACTTTAAGCTCTTCCCATTTTCCTTCCCTGACCCATTTATTCATTGTCTGCGCGGAAACACCCACGCGCTCAGCAACCTCTTTCTGGGTAATTGTCTCTTTCGTGAATAACAGTTGAGCCCAGTCTCTTTTTTGTTTATTTGTTAATCCGGCCATGCCTTATTTTTTGAACGAAGCTACTTTCAAGGCATGAAAAATTGAAAATATTGTCCAACCCTTAATGCAAATAGTCCAACCGTTGGCCTGTTATTTGTCAAATTCGCACTCTCTTTTTTCTTTTGGGAAAAAAGCGATTAATGACGAAAAGCTTCACATTGCACGATGAAACCGTAAATACTTACGGATTCCGGATGTTAACTTCGGGGGCTAAACTTGACGAATTCAGAAAGAACCCGGTCATGCTGCTTAATCATAATGACTGGAGCATGCCGATTGGCCGCTGGGAAAATATACGTATTGAGGGGGGAAAGATATTAGCTGATCCCGTGTTTGATGACCAGGATGTAACAGGAAGGGAAGTAAAAGGTAAAATTGATCGCGATTTCATTCGCATGGCCAGCATCGGCGCATGGCCTCCCGAAGAGGTAAGTGAAGAACAGGTATTAAAACTTGAAGGGCAGAGGGGGCCGACCGTAACAAAATGGACAGTAAGGGAAGCCTCGATCGTTACCATAGGCAGTAATCATAATGCACTTGCTTTTTGGGATCGGCACACGAATAAGCTCATTGATCTTTCGAACAGGGATAATATTCTCAAACTTTTTGATCAACCGATTATTAATCATAAAAATTCAAAAATGAAGGAACTCGCTAAAATTCTTAACCTGGCGGATACCGCTTCCGAAAGCGAGGTGGCAGCCGCCATACGGCAGATCATGTCTGACCGTGACCGCCTAAAATCAGAGAATACGACTCTTTCGGATCGTATAGATGCTCTGAACAAGGCAAAAAAGGATGAGCAAAAAGCCGAAGCAGCTGCTTTGGTGGATGCCGCGATTAAAGACGGCAGGCTCGATGCAAAAGCTAAAGACAGCTATCTCAAGCTGTTTGATAATGACTTTGATTCAGCTAAGGCTGTTATTGATGCATTGCCAAAACGCAAAAGCGTAACTGCACAACTTGAAGCCGGTGCGGAGCAAAATGCTACTGAACTGGCCGATTTACAAAAAAAGAGCTGGGCTGAACTTGACAAGGCCGGGAAGCTGGTCACACTGCGTGATAAGTACCCAGATCTGTATAAGCAGAAATTCACAGAGAGATTTGGAGTTGAACCTAAAAATGTGTAAGCCATGACTTGGATTAAAAAACAATCTGATGACTCTTTTCAGTCATACAATTTTATAGCTCCTGACGGGCCTTCGGCAAGCGAAGATGTACTTTTCCCGTTAGGCGAGGTACAATCTCCTGAGTATGCAGCCACATTAGCTGTAACGATTAAACAAATGGTTACCTTTTTGCAGCCGGAGGAAATTACGGGAGCAATGACTATTAATCTTACAATTAATGAACAGCTGACGAAAGGTGCCTTGTTAATAATGAAGCTGGCGGCTGACGATCAGGGCGCCAAAACAGTGACTCTCGGCACAGGTTTCGATTCTGATGCCGGTTCTGTGGTAGTTCCCAATGATGGTTTCATATTCCTTGCATGTGCCTTCGATGGTACTTCCTTTGTTCCCTGTGCTCCGGATGATGTAGAACTGGCCGCGCTGGCTATTGACGTTGGTGAAGCAGAAAGTGACATTGATGACCTCGAGGAAGCAGTAGACGTATTGGAAGGCAGTGAATTACTTGAGCCTACTTATGCTGGAACTATCGCTGTTACAATTGAAAAAAAGGAAACTTTCGTTCAACCAGCTGAACTTACTGGATCACCCACGCTTAATTTAACCCTTGATGGTGATTTGCCTGTTGGTGCGAAACTACATCTGAAACTTACAGCTGACGACCAGGGAGCCAAAACAGTGACCCTTGGCACCGGGTTTTCCGATGCTCTCGCATCAGTAGTTGTCGATACCAGTACAACTGCCTGTGTGAGCTTCGTGTTCGATGGCACGGAATTTTTACCCATGTGGAATATACCAACTTAAAAATTATTAACTAAAAAACTTGATACGATGAGAGCAAAAACCATCATAGCGGTATTTACCGCAATATTATTTAATGTAATCGTTGGCGGGGCCATTGCAGTCGCCTCCGGTTTAAATCCGCTGGCAGTGATTGGCGGAGGAATGGTGTTATCAGCAGCAATGCCGAACCTTAACGGTGTAATGCCTATGGCAGTACAAAAGGAAATATGGATGAATTCAATAGTGGAAGGGTTGTTTGCAGATAATACTTTTTTAAGCAAAGCCTTTAATGCGGATGAGTTTGTTAACCAGGGCAGGACAGTTCATATCCCTAACGCAGGAAGTCCGTCCAATGTAGAGCGAAATCGTAAGAATTTCCCTGCGACAGTAAAACATAGGGATGATGTTGATTTGGAATTTGATCTGGATGAATTCACTACTGATCCGATTCGTATTCCGCACGCTGATAACGTTGAATTAAGTTATAATAAAAGAGAGAGCGTCCTGGGACAGGATAAAAGAAAACTCGCGGAGGAAGTAGCAAACCACTTTATATATTTATGGAGCCCATCCAGCACTTATATAAAACGTACGACAGGTTCCGCAGTAACTGCTCATACTCCTGCAGCAACTGACAACAGGAAAGCATTCGTGCAGGCGGATATAAAAGCCGCTATGGATCACTTCAATAATGCAGATATACCACAAGAAAACAGGTTTATGCTTGTTGATGCAGTCATGTACAGCCAGTTACTTGACAGTCTGACAGACAAGGATAGTCTTGCTTTTCATTCACTTGCCAATATTCCACAGGGAATACTCGGTAAATTGTGGACATTCAACATCATGATGCGTAGTAAGGCTGGACGCTATACTTCTGCACTTAATGCAAAAGCATGGACATCAGCCGGGGCTTCAACGGATCATGGCGCTGCAATAGCATGGCATTACGATAGTGTATGTCGGGCTCTTGGTGAAGTAAACATGTTTGAAAAAGAAGATGACCCGACTTATTACGGTGATATATATTCATTTCTTGTACGCGCAGGAGGAAGGCCAATGCGCAATGACGTGGCAGGGCTGCTCGCGATTGTTCAGGATACATCTAATGGCGGATAATTAACAACCGGCAAGCCGGTATAAATAATAAAATCATGAGTGAAATCAGATCAATAGGATTAACATCAATAAAAATTGGTGATGTCGGAGAAGATGGTGGCATGGGTACAGAACTCGCTGCATTGGGAGTTACATACCAGGACACGGCCGAGCTTGTACGTGACGATCCGGATATCACTGAAATTTACAGCGAGGAAAATGATGAGCCGGAGGAAGTTCTTGAAACAAAAGGCCCGGCAAGGGTACGCTGGAGCATTCTGAATGTGAAGCCTTCCGATGTGGTAAAAGTGCTCGGTGGAAATGTTGATGAGTCGGGGGAAACAGATGTATATGAAAGCCCTTTGGCAAAAGATCCAATCGAGAAATCTATTGAGATTGTCACCAAAACAGGTTTGAAAATTGAGATACCACGCTCGAAGATATATGCAAAGGAGAATTTTCAGTTTCGCAAGAAAGGCGTTTTGCTTATCGATATTGAAGCAAGGATACTAACACCAGAGAAAGCAGAAACTCCTCCAATTCAATGGAGCCAGGAATCTTAAGCAATGAAAAATACTGAACGGCTCGCGGCCGATACAATTCTCGAAAGGGGGGTAAGGGTAAAATTACCCGCCCCCTTTTTTTTAAGGTTATTCAGTCGTAATGTGCATCTCACGTTACGACAGCCCAGGTACGGCACCTTGCTACATGTGGCAAGGATAAGCTTGAAGGCTGGCTTTGATATTACAAAGCTTGATAGCGGGGACATTAATGCAGCGCATGAGATAATTTCTCAATACGCCCGTCCTGTTGCCCGTATTGCCGCCATTTTATTTCTTGACTCGAAATGGAAAATAAAATTGTTTTCACGTATTCTGGCAAATTGGCTTATCTGGAAGCTCACGCCAAGGAAAATGGCCGAGATCGCAATGCTGGCAGTTGCCTATGGAGGGATTGAGGATTTTACGACTACTATCAGATTGATCGGGGCAATGAGGATGAAAGCGACAGCACCTCGCAATTTGAGCCAAAAGGAAAACGGGAGTTAAAAGGCCATACAACAGGCCTTCATAGCCCGTGGGGAGTGATCTGGAGCATTGCAACAGCGACAGGATGGACTGTTGATTACATTTTGTGGAAAATAAGCTGGGTTAACATACAAATGATGATAGCGGATGCTCCTCGTTACATTTCAGGAGATGAAACAAGACGAGGAAAACCAATTGAAACGGGAGATGACTTGGTAGATTTTATATTATAAAAATGAGCATAGGGCCGATTGACATTGAATTTGTTGTTAAAGGCGATGTTGATGAGCAACTTCGCAAGGTTTCCGATACAGTGAAAGGGGACAGCAAAGCTATGAGTGAACAAATGGATTCACTGGGAAAGAGTGCAGGCTCTGCTATAAATAATAATCAGGAATACGTCAAATCATTAAGGGATATGCCAGGGCCGCTCGGTCAGGCTACTCGCGGCATAGAAGGCATGACGCGGGCAGCAATGCGGTTCATTGCCACCCCAGTGGGTGCGGTAATCGCAGCTATCGCTGCCGCACTCATGGCACTCACAAGCTGGTTCAGGCGCACAGAAGAGGGACAAAATGCTTTAGCCAAAGCATCTGGTTATTTCAAACAAATACTTGATAATTTATTGGATGTTGTAGATAAGGTGGGAAAATGGCTGTTTAAAGCTTTCAGTGACCCCAAGGAAGCACTTAATGATTTGGTTGATTTTCTTAAAGGGCAGGTTATATATCGATTTGAAGCTCTTGGTAAAATGGCATCAGCAATCGGTAAAATGTTCACAAAGGACTGGAAAGAAGGCTTAACTGAAATGGGAAATGCGATGTTGCAGTTTCAACTTGGCGTGGACGATGCAGGGAAAAAACTGGCAACATGGGGAACAGAAATGGCAGAAAATGCCCGCAAACGTGCTGAAATTGAAGATAAATTGTTTAAACTCAGAATTGAGGAGCGTAAGATAAATGAAGAAATAGCTGCCAGTGAAGCAAAAATTGCAGAATTACGTTTCAAGGGCAGAGATGAAACATTGCCGGAAAAGGAACGACTTGCTTATATGAAAGAAGCAAACAAATTAATCGAAGATAATTATCAAAAAGAAATTGATCTCGCAACACGCAGACGCGATCTTGTTAAAGAACAAAAAGAGCTTTCAAATTCAAATATTGAAGACAACGAGGAAGTATCACGATTAAATGTTGAGATATTAAACCTGCAAGCCAGGCAGGCTAATGAGCAGCGTATGTTAATGCGCGACATGAATACTTTAACGCGCGCTGTTGGTGAAGGTGCAGTGAATGGCATCCAGTCAATTGAAAAGGAATTAAAAGAATTACAGAACGCTTTATTGACAGCGGAAGAAAGTCAAAAAAGAGCAATCGCAGAGAGAATTATTGAATTACAAAAAGAACTGGAATTAAGAGTTAAGATTGCGGATGAAGCGTTGAGGGCAACGCGTAATTCAATATATGGGACTGATATAATACCTGAAAAGGCTAAACCAATTAAAGTTGAAATAGATAAAGAACAATCTGCGTTAAAAAAGGCCGTAAGAGAAACAAGTTTAGAGGTAGAAAAACTTAATCAAAAAATCAAAGAAAATTCAGATAAAGTAAAAAAATGGTTAAGCGAATGGTCAGACGAAGGCATAAAGAAATTCATGGCTTATTCCTCACAAATTCTTGATATAACTGATCATATAACAGAAAAATATAAAGAGCAACTCCGGCTAACTGAACAGCAATCGGAGCATTTGAAGGGAGCTCTGCGCATAACAGGAGGCATAGCAGATATTGTGTCTGGAAATTACATACAAGGTGCCGCCAAAATTATTGATTCAGCAATTGGTTTGTTTGTTAAGATACCGGAAGAAATGAATGTTCAATTTGAGCATCTTCAGGATAATGTTGAAAAAGTATTAAGAAGCATTGAAATCGCCGGACAGGCTATGATCAATATCGGTAATACTGATGTGATTAAAGCGATCGGAGTGGTAAATCAACAATTAAAACAAGTTGCAAAATCAGCGCGTGATCTTAATAGTGAATTAGAAGGTACATCTTACGGGCCAAACCGCAGGGGAGGCACATCGGTATATTATGGACAAATAACACGCGATGTCGCGAATCTTTCAGTTGAAATAGAAAAATTAACTACCCGCCTTTTGGAAGGCAATTTAAGTGATGCGCAAAGAAAATCCATTGAGGCAGTACTTGAAACATATAACGCTTTACTGGCTCAAATAGATGATATAACAAGGCAATTAACAGGTACGACGGTAAATGAACTGGCTGAAAGCTTGTCAGAAGCATTCCTGGTTGGAATTGATGCAGCAGAGGAATGGGGGAGAGCAGTGGACGATATCATTAAGCATGTTATAATACAACAACTCACTTCAGAAATGATCAAAGGCCCTGTACAGGAAGCTATTGACAAGCTTATAAAAGATACTGAAGGAGGTTTAACAACGGAAGAAGCAGAAAGATTTAAAACAAGTATAGAAAATCTCGCTGAGACAGTTGGCCCAGCTTTTAATGAAGCAAGAAAAGCTTTAGAAAGCATAGGTGTTGATCTTGGTGGCGGTGTTTCAACGTCTTCAGGAATGACAGGAGCTATACGAGCATTAACAGAGGAAACAGGAGGTATGATTTATGGGCAGATGATGGGTATCAGGTATGATATAAAAGCAATAATAACAAGAATGGAACGGCAGGATGAAGACATTGTACAAAGGCAACTTGTATATATGAGTGAAATTGCAGCAAATACAAGGTATAATCAAAAACTTAACAGCATAGATGACAGACTTGCAGAAATGAACCTTTACTTAAAAAATATTTAATATGACAAGAATACTAACATTCACGCCGGTATGGCGCAGGCCTGAAATATTTGAAATATGCTTGACTGGTCTTAAACGTTTACAATCTTATCGCCCGGACAAGTTTCAAATTCGTCCTTTTTTCATCGTATCTGAATCGCAGGCAGCACAGCAAGTTGAGCGTTACGGGTTTGATTTTATATACTGGGAAAATAAGCCTTTGGGAGCAAAGAAAAATGCCGGATTGAAATACGCGATGCAGAATTTTGAATTCGATTATCTCATGGAATTAGGGTCTGATGATCTGATTGCAAATAAATGGCTTGATATAATTGAACCGTATTGCCTTAAAAGTGTACCGCAAATAACTCCGGATAGTGTATGGTTTATTGATGTTAATACAAAAGAAACCACGTATTGGAAAACAGATAAAATACTGGGCTTAGGACGCTGCATAAGCAGGAAGGCACTTGCGGAGTTCGCTCCTAATTATAATTTATGGACTCCGGAAAGAAACCGGGGCCTGGATACATGTTCATGGATCAACCTTGCATCTGTCGGAATCGATAATCTCCTTATTGAAATGGATGATATATACACCATAGATTTGAAATCAGAGGTAAATATAAACAGTATAATTCCATACATAGAGGTAAAGGTGGCAATGAATCGTTTATTCCGTCATTTGCCGGAACAGGGAATGGTGCAACAACTTATAAAACGTCGCAGTGGTAATACTGGGTATAAAGAGGAGGCGATTAAAAAAAGGCAAAAGATAATGGAGGAACGCTCCGAAGAGAGGCTTTTAATATCATTTCTTAAAAAGGTAGTGGTATGACGATAAGCGGCACAGATATCAGGGATGAATACGGACTGCGGCTGATCAAGTTGACGGATTACTACAATTTGCCTGCCCGTAAGCCTATCTTGAATGTCCCTGCTTTTGAAGAGAATGATATTAAGTATGAACCACGAAAGGCAGTTATGAAGCTTTTTGGAAAGTATGATGACCAGGATGAAATGGCAACTAAGATAGAAGGATTTAAAACATTGATAAAAAGTGCTACGGATCATACGATCGTCATCGGTGCGCGAAATATAACGATTGATGGTGTTTTCGCGGAAGGAATTAAAGTAGATGTCCGTAAATCAGCTGTAATAATAGACATTGTAGTAACATTATTGGAAACATAAAAGAGATTGAATGAGCTGGAAAATTGATGATATTGATCTGAAAACTTATTATGTGGGAGTGTCAAAAGCCACAGGGGTACTTGATATGCCTAAGATGAGAGATAAAAGCTTTGATTGGCTTGATCTTGATGGCAGGGACTACTGGCAGCCTCTTCCGGAAGTGAAATATCACGATAAAGAGATCATTTTAAATTGTTGGATCAAGGCAACCAGTGAATCGCAGTTTCAATCACGTTTAAATGACTTTTATACAGTCTTAAAATCTACGGGTAAAAGGACATTAACTCCTCCTTTTGGAGACCCGGTTGAATGTTATGTTGACAAACAGGTTTTAATAGATCGACGTACAAAATATGTCACAACATACCAGGTTGGTTTATTTGTACTTCGTTTCACCGTTCCTGGTGATCCGGATTTTATTCCACTCACTATCAAAAGATGGACAGGTGTTGAAACTCTTGAGATCGCAACTGTATACACAAATAATTTTAAGGTTAACAAGACCCTGCAGGGTGATATTTTTGCAACATGTAGTTTTGAAAGTGAAATAAAACTTGAGATCAAATACTACGATTACATTGCAGTTAATTCAAACGGGGCTAATAACGACATTTTTCACCTTGCGACTGACCCTGAATTCCGGAAAATATCAACTAATAAATATGTGTATAACCTGCGCTGGGAGCATCAGAGCAAATGGTTGGAGAGCTCACAGTTTTTGAATGACAGAGAAGAGGCTGACTTTTATTATTTCGCAAATATAGAAGAAATACTTGACCTTATTATTGAAAACCATAACAGGAGCTGGTGGAGTAATTTTAATAAAGGAACCGTGTTTGAAACGGAGCGGAGAAACCATAAATTCAGTGCAGAGAATTGTCTGGCTGTTTTGAGGAGGATCTGCAAGGAGTATAATCTTGAGTATGAATTTGAATATGTTTCTGCAGGAACCTATAAAATTAACGTAAAAGAACAGGTGGCAAAAGATACGCTTGTCACGCTGGAATATGGGAAAGGGAATGGCTTATATGAACTATCAAGAGAAAAAATTGAGGCCGGAGATTTATGTACAATACTTTTCGCTTACGGGGCAGCAAAGAATCTTAAACCAGGTTACAGAGAAGGAATAGGCAGGCTTAGTTTTGACGGCAATCCTTTAAAAAATAACGAGGATTTATTAATCGGCGCAGGGCCGCAGGAGCGGACGGTATATTTTGACGACATCTATCCTAACCGAACGGCTACCGTTACCGGATATTATCAAAAATTACCGCATGAACTGACAATACAGGAAAAGCAGGTCTGGCCGGAAGGGATTTATAAGATCACTGATTCGTCGCTTGACTTCGACATTAATCAATACATGCTCGGCGGATTAACGGCAAAAATACGCATGAAGACCGGTGACCTGGCAGGCTTTGAATTTGAAATTGACCAGTATGATGATGATACAAAAGAAATATGGATAATTCCATTTAAGGACGAACGTGGTGAACTGTTTCCTAATGATACATTATACATTAAGGTTGGTGATGAATACACATTGGTTGATATAGATCAGCCAGAGACTTATGTTGCAGCTGCAGAAGCAGAGCTTGAAGCTGCAGCACAAGCATACATAAATGAACATAGTGTGCCCCGATTCCCTTACAGGGTAATTGTTGATCCGGCTTTCATGAATGCAAATCCGGGAGGTTTTGAAATTGGTGACAGGGTTACTGTAATAGATACTGATTATGACATAAACGGCTTATATAGGATTAGTAGCCTTATTTACGATACATTTAAACAAACTTACGAGTTTATTCTTTCAGACAATGCTATTCTTACACATAGACAGCGCATGGAGTTGCGTGTTCAGGCTGTTGAGCGCTCTCAGGAAGCTACCAGGAAAGATCAGGCAGAGGCAATGCGAAAGGATGTGGAGACTGCAAATGAACTGCGTAACCGCATATTTGATCCGATAGATGATAAATTCAATGCAGATCGAAACGTGCGCGATGAGAGCATAGACCCAAGAATGTTAGCTTACGACACAGGAGTTCCCCAGTTCAGCATCCGAAATGCCCTGGTTGAAACAAACGTCGACGGGAATGAGGACAAAGTAAAGGTGAATGCCGGGCATTTGGTTATGCACAATTGGGCTGAATACACGCTTGACCGTTACGGAATCTATAAGCTGAAACAGCTTGCAATACCTTATGACCCGACCCGGACATGGATTATACCGGAAACAAATTTTACGCTTACAACTAAAAACGGATATTGGATTTATGCGAAAATAGATTTAACTCCTGAAAGTACAGATTGCGTGCTGGAAGTTTACGAAGAGCATAAGGAGGTTAAGTTGTTAGTAGATAATAATTATCTGATGTACAAATTAGGCTACATATCAGCCGGAGAGGAGGTCGCATGAGATACGCAAGTATGCTTTGGGGAAACGTCAAGTATTACTTTTCAACCTTCTTAAGGTTACTGGACACGCCGTCAAGCTATGATGGTGAGGGAGGAAAAATTATTGCGGTAAAAACAGATGAGTCCGGGCTTGAGTTTATAGACGCAGTCGGGGAGGAGAATGTACAGAGCGACTGGAACCAGGCCGACAGCGGAGCTGATGATTTCATAAAAAACAAACCAAGCATCCCGACGAATACAGATGAAAAGGTCAAATTTGATGATGGTGATTTAATAGCAGGTTATTTGGCAGATAAAATAATTTCAGGAACAAATATAACAGTTGAAGAAGGAACCGGAGCGGATGAAAACAAGCTCAAAATATCAGCAAGTGGAGGAGGCAGACCTCCGATACAAGTAACTGGATTGACTTTATTGTCAACAGGCTGGTCGCTTGTAGGAACACTTTATGAGTACGATTTAAACAATGCCAACATAACGGCGAATTCTATTGTAGATGTTATCCCGGATAATGCCGACATAGATACAGTTGAAACAGCAGTGATTTTACCACACACAGACAGCAGCGCCGGAAGCGTGAAGATTTATTCAGAGAATGAACCGACCGCAGACATTGGAGTAACAATTAACATTTTTGAAAAACAAACTTAAAATGACAGTAGGAAGTTTTAGATTACCATTACGCAAATGCGAAGACCCTGATCCGGCAATTTTTTGCCCGGCAAATGGTTTTATTGATCCAACAGAGGAAGGATATGTACCAGCAGAGGAAGACCCATTAATACTTCAATTTAATGTTACGAGCGGTGATACTATCACTCTCCCATTTACAGCTAATTCAGGAATTGATTGTTATGTTTATTGGGGGGACGGGTCAGCTTTATCAGATCAAATAACTTCAAAAACCGACACTGATGCTTCACATACATATTCAGTGACTGGTTTGGTTTATGTTAAGATTTATGGTTCAGTTAAGTCTATGAGTTTTTATTCAGATGCTACCCTAAGAGCTAAGTTAATCGCAGTTGCTCAATGGGGTACTGCGGCAGATTTAGTGACATTTTCGGAAATGTTTAGAGGTTGTTCTAATTTAGAACATATCCCATATTTACCCATTACCTGTGCGGCAAGTAGCACTTCAGCATATCGTATGTTTCAGAATTGCCCTAAAATTTTAGCTATTCCGCCAGAAATGTTTAAATATTGCACGAACATAACTACATTTGTTGCTGCTTTTGCCAGTAACGCTCAATTGTCATGGATACCCAATGATATTTTTGCATATTCAACAGCAACAATTACTGATATTAATACTTGTTTTTCCGGATGTACAGGTCTGACTTCTATACCAGAAGGATTATTAGATAATTGTACAGATATCACTTCTTTGAGCTATTTATTTCATCATTGTGATAGCCTTAAAACCATCCCGGCAACCTTATTTGATTATTGTACGAAGCTCACCACAGCATATTACTGTTTTGCTTATTGCTATGATTTAGAGGCAATTCCGGCTGGGTTGTTTGATAATTGTCCAGACATAACTTCATTTATGTATTGTTTTTATCATTGTGATACAATAACTTCTATTCCAACTGGATTATTTGATTACAATACAAAAACAACAACTTTTACAAGGACTTTCCAATATTGTATTTCATTAACTTCAATTCCAACAGGATTATTTGATAATTGTACTTTGGCTGAAAAGTTTGATTATACCTTTGCAAATTGCAACAATGCAAGTTTAACAGCGATACCAACAGGATTATTTGATAATCTTACAGAGGTTACAACATTTGCGTATTGTTTTTATTATACAAAATTAACTTCCCTTCCAACAGGATTGTTCGATGATTGTGGTAAAGTTACAACGTTTAGAAGTACATTTTATGGGGTTCCTTTAACCTCTATCCCGTTAGGGTTGTTTGATTATTGTACTTTGGTTGAAACTTTTTCTTATTGTTTTGGTGGAAATAATCAGTTGACAGGCATCCCATCCGGATTGTTTGATAATTGTCCGGAAGTTACTGATTTTAGTTATTGTTTTGTTAATTGTAACAATACAGGTTTCACTAGTATTCCATCTGGATTATTTGATTATTGTACAAAGGTATTAACATTCCATAGCTGTTTTTCTGGCTGTAATAAAATAACGGCAATTCCATCAGGGTTATACGATAATTGTACATTAGTTACTACATATTATAGAACTCATTATGCCAATACTTCTATAACATCAGCAGTACCAGAATTATGGAATTTAGATCCAGAACCGACAGGAACACAATGTTTTTATAATTGCACAAATGCAAGTAATTACGGAGATATACCAGTAGATTGGAAATAACACTAAAAATTAAAAAAATGAATAAAGGTTATGTATCTAACGAAATGTTTGCCGGGCGTTTATCCGCTCATGGGCAGATCACTGATTTGAGTAGTGGTTTTAAACTTGACGCTTTATTACCCTTCTCTATTTTTATTATACCAAAGTCAGTTGTTTCTGACGGAGTTATTGTTGATGAGATCGATCCCGAAAGTGATAAGGAGATTGGATTGATTGTTAATTGCAGAACTTATCAAAACGCTGACACGAAACCTTTGCCAGTTATGTTTTACGACTGGACACCTGGAGCTATAATGGAGATTGCCGCAGACGCGATCGATCTCGATACTTACTATGTTTATTGGGGGTGTGGTCAAACAATTAATCCTGCAAGTTAATGAGTTTATTAATAGGATTACAAAATAAGATCAGTAGAAAAAGATTTCGACATTGGTCATTGTTGAACTATCTTCGATGGCTGTTCTCTTATAAAACAAGAGTAGAGGCAGATTCGGAGACGGTTCAAGATACTGACTTTACAAGGTCTGTTTACAAAATACTTTCTGATTATAGCCTGAAAGATAACATGAAGCTCCTTATAACAGCAGAAAGCGGACTAAAAACAAGGACTTTGGGAGTTGAGAAGTATGTTACAAAGGCTTATGATTTAAGCGATAGCGACATTGATCCGGCACAAACGACAGAAAGCAGTCAGCCATTTTTAGGAGGCATGATTGCGCCTAATGAGATTCAAAACTTCAAGTCTGTTACAGGCGTAACAAAAACACTTACTCATACCGACATAGTTGTTTCAGGGACTTATACTCTTATTAAAGTATTGAATGCAGAGAATGATTCTGTTAATCCCGAAAATTCAGGGAAAACAGTTGTTTCATTCACAGAAGTAACAGAAGGTACATATAATTCTATAAGCTGGACAGGTAGATTGTATGCTTATGGAATTTACGGAGGCACAATTTCAGAAGCTAATCAGGCATTGATTGAAGCTGAATTACTGAGTTTAGTTGCGGAAGTTGAAAGCGTTGTTATAGGAACTCAGGAATGGGCAACATCTAACTGTGAAATGGTTGCTACTCCAATGGGGAATTTAATACCAGAGATGCAAACTGCAAATGCTGTGGAGAAGATAACTAATACTGACGATAGGGAATTTAATAGTGATACAGGATGGTGGGGAAAAGGTGGAGTGACTATATCTGGTGGAGTTTGCACATTTTTAACTGCTGGTGATAATGTATTTTTAATAAAATATAGTCTGGTTACAATAGGAAAATGGTATAGAGTTGAATATGAAATAAAAAGAAAGGATGCCGGAGATTTAAAAATGGATGGAGGATTATATAAAGTTCCAATAACATCAACAGTTGGTGTACATACTATTTATATTAAAGCAACCGGTACAAGTGTAGCATTTGTACGATATTCTGGTGCAACAGATATTGATTTAGACAACATTTCAATCAAAGAACTCGGCTGGGCAGATTCACAGGAATTATACGATGGATTAATAGCACAAGGATATTCAGAGCAAGATGCTTTAAAAGAGACAGCGTGGTGGAGATACCCAAATACTGATAGTGCTTTAGGTGCTGTTTATGGTAAAATATATAATAAATATGCTGCTAAGCTTTTGAAAGCAGATATTGATACTTATAATTCAACTAATCCTGATTGGGGATGGCATATACCTTCAAGAGCAGAATTAACGACACTTGCAGCAGTAGGTGGAAACGCTTGCAAGGTTGCAGGAACGGACTATTGGACAACGGCAAACGGCACAAATTCAAATGGATTTACAGCATTAGGTTCAGGATATATTAATTCTTCAGGTGCTTATGCAAATAACAAAGATTCTCTGTATTTGCTTTGTGAAGATGCTGATTTTGTGAGAGAAATAAAGGACGGTGATGATACTTTTAGTGAAGTTGCAATAACCGTCGAGGGTGGTTCAATCAGATTAATTAAGGACTAATGGAAACAATTTGCAATATACCACAACCGAGATATGCCTTATTAACATTTGGCGAATACTATCAGCTTAATCACGATTTAAGCATTGCAAGAGGTTGGCAGTTGGATAATGATACAGAGAGGTATGCACCGATGAATACACCACTTGCAAAAGTGAATGTTGAGTATGATTCAGAGGGAAATGAAATAAGTTACGAGGTTAAACTTGTAATGCCTATAAGTTCAGAGATTCAGGAAAATCATGCAGATTTATTAACAGTGATTGAACTTGTAAACAGCTATATTCCTGTTGAGACAGAAGAAGTTATCCCCGTTGATGGTGAAATTGAGACAGAAGTGATTGACTGGACATTGAATCATTGTGAGGCGCAAGGAGTTGATAATAGCAATTTAGTTACCTATATAGCAAGTCAGGATGCAAGTAATTATCCACCGATACTAAATGTGGGCGAATGGTGCGAGGCTAAAGTTTACTCTTATAATGGCGATAAAGTGAAGTGCTTGCAACCGCATACACGGATGCACTTTACACCCGAAGAAACACCTGCTTTATGGCTAATAATTGAAACCGTTACGCAGGGTTATCCTGAATGGAAACAGCCAACAGGGGCGCATGATGCTTACAATACAGGTGACAGAGTGACATTTCAGGGTAATGATTATGAAAGTTTGATAAATGCGAATGTATGGAGTCCGACAGTTTACCCGGCAGGATGGAAACAAATTTAATTCACCTATTAAACAATTTGAAACAAAAGCTATGATAGAATTTGCAACAAATACGTATCGTTTTCAGACCTTATTTGAAGGAATTCTTCGATTAATAGCTATTATTCTTTCAATATTTTATGATGTTAGAATAATTCTTCATGCGGTGTTGTTTTTAATACTAATAGATCAGGTAATGGGGGTGACTTATGCTTTAAAGCAAAAAAAATTCAGCTGGCAAGTCTTTAATAAAGTTTACAGGAAAGTAATAACCTATATCCTTGTAATCATTGCTGCATTTGTGTACGAAAGATATTTGCTGCATTCAAATGAAATTTATTTTACAAAGATAATAGGCGCGATGGTAGGTTTTCAGGAGATATCAAGCGCATATCTCACATTTGCAAAGATGACAGGAATTAAAGTGTTTGAAACGATTTTTAATAAACTAAGAGGATAAATTATGAAAACAATTAAGCAAGTATTACATTGGATGCGCAAAAAAAATGAATTTACTTTTATTATTGCTCTTATAATAATAGTATGGTATGTAACTCCGGCTTTATTCCGGTTATTTGATCCACAGGCCGGGGAATTCAGTATTGAAATACTTTATATTCCCTTCATAGCAGGCATTTTCTTTTTTATCGCCCTGTTATTCATCTGGGCATATATAGCACTTGTCTGGCCGGAAGGATATAAAATTCTTGATATAATATTTCAAAAAACAGAAAAATTAGAGACATGGCAAAAATTGCAGGTTATATTACGCTTATTTGCATGCTTAGTTGCATTATTCGCAATCAGCCTGTTAGCAGTGACAGGGATATCAGCTATAATGTAGCAGTTGATACGATAGAAACAAGTCAGGTAAATATTAGAGATAAAGTCATAGATACACTCCTTTCATATTTACATGTAAAAGAGCTGACAGGAAATAACGACGGCCCGGAAGTCGAAATGTTTATTGCCAGTACTGGGCTTGATCCTAAAGCGGGACACCCCTGGTGTGCTGCTTTTATAAGTTATATATTTCAGGCAAATTCTCTTAGTGTTCCGAGATATAGCGCCAGAGCTGCGGCGTGGTTTGATGAAGATCATATAATATCTAACAAAAATGCAATTAAAGCAGATCTCGGAAGTCTGTATTATGCTCGCTTAGGAAGAATAGGACATATAGTGATGTATTTACAGCCCTACGATAACCCAACTCCATATGTAGCAGTTGGCGAAGGCAATACGAATGCTCAATTGAGCAATGAGGGAAATAGAGCGGCCAAAAACTTCAGGCCACGTGCAGTTATTCATTCATCTGCAAATTGGATTGATTAATATTAAAAATTTATATTATGAGTTTAAGTAATAGGATTGAAAACACAATTATCTCAATTGTTACAGCCATTGTAACTATAACTGCTACCGTACTGATCATCACTTATACTGCAATCAAACCACTGGAAAAGCAGTTGCAGCAGCAAAACGCACTGATTAAAGAACTGGCTGAACTTGAAAAATATCAGATTGAGAATAATTTTGAAAAGTTAAAAGCTCACAAAGGGCAGATTGTTTTAGACTTAACAAGTGATATGAGTATCTCTACCAACCCCGACAGTACAACTGTTACAGAAGAAAAAACCAGCTTTCTAAAAAAATTGTTTAAAGGCAAAAATTAGAATAAAACCCCTTCTAATTAAAAATGAAAAATAAGACAGACAAAACATGCATAAAATATTGGGGTGGAAAGCAACAGCTCGTCCCCAAATTGTTAGAACTCATCCCTCAACATTATACTTATTGCGAGCCTTTTTTTGGCGGGGGAGCACTGTTTTTCGCAAAAAATCTAAGTCAAAATGAGGTAATTAATGATTTAAATGATAATATGATAAACTTTTATCGCATTCTCAAAAGACGATTTAAAGAGTTATTTGAGGAAGTTGAAATTACCTTATACAGCGAATTTCAACATAAACAAGCGGTAAAATTATGGAAAGAAGGCATGAGCGAAGATGAAATAAAAAGAGCATGGGCTGTTTTTGTTTTATCTCATCAATCATTCTCTGGCATACTGGGCAGCACATGGGCGTTTTCTCGTTCTAAAAACGAAGCTATTAGGTGGGATAATATCAAACGTAATTTTGATCAACGTTATTCACGCAGACTCGAAAGAACACAAATATTTTGCAGGGATGCATTGAATGTAATTGAGTTATCAGATGATCCTAATACTTTCTTTTTTATTGATCCTCCATATTATAATGCCGACATGGGGCATTATAAAGGATATACAGAAATGGACTTTAAAAACCTTTTAAATATGCTTACAAAGCTACAAGGTAAATTTCTTTTAACTACCTACCCTTCGCAGATATTAGATGATTATACTGAATCAAATAAATGGTTAACTATAAATAACAATATGCATTTAAGTGCTGCTAATAAGAAGGGTGCTACGAAAAATGAAGTATTTACTATGAACTATCCTCGACCCATACAGCAATCAATTTTATTTTGATTGATCAAAAAAAATATGCATCTTTCGTTTTAAATTTTCGCATATTTCGAATTGTCGATTATATATTGCGGGCATTATCTTTTCGAGTTTTGAATATGCCGACGATTTTAACCGGTACACAGGCGAACATGGAAGTTATAAATTCGAGTACGACTACTACATACGGTTTTCCGACAGTCAGTTACCCG
>Ga0334895_1000872_pt1 | contig 36056 bp, 29 predicted proteins | sample GraSluR3_MG_7_FD_207229 | JGI IMG/M metagenome (GOLD analysis project Ga0334895, IMG submission 207229) | Sludge microbial communities from methane-producing bioreactor in Wageningen University, Netherlands - Granular Sludge_31_05-R3 | ecosystem: Engineered > Bioreactor > Anaerobic >... | reverse complement strand
GATATAGTCCTCTGCCTCTTGTTTGGTTTTAAAGATATCACCTTCCGTCTCCCACCAGGTTTCTCCGTATGACATCCCCAGTTTGTCACAGCCCACAGCATCATTGAAGTTGATGCTTTCTATTGCCTTCATCTTAACCTTGTCAGTCCTTACGGACATAACCTTGCTCTTTACGGCCCTTCCTGTCTTGCGGCCATCCTGGTAGGTCAGCAATACAATACCATAACATTCTGTTCCCTTTTCAACCCACTCTGGCACCAGAGCATTCTCAGATGCATCTGCTGCAGTAATAACGGCAGAGCCAGGTGTTCCCGAGGTTACTTCCTTCCTTCCCCCTCCGCACGACAGGACTGACATCATTAACAGAATGACTGTCAGATTCTTAATAAGATTTTCCATTTTTTTTATTTTTATGGTTTAATACATAATATGCTTATGGATGTGGCGTGATATCCCTGCTCAGCGAATAGCGACATACCCGCCTCAAGGATTTTCCTGCGGGCACTTTCTCTCATCTCTCCAAATTGTTTTGCTGATCGTGGCATGGGTGTGCGGTAGTGGTGTGCGGTTTGCGGTGTAATATGTATTAAAATTGAATTTATGACTGAACGTTCGGTCAAAGATATAACTTATAAATTACTTTTCAAAATTTTTTCTATTCTTATTGCACCCCGCTAGGGTGCGATTGTATAGGGTGCGATTGTATTCCACCTTATCCCCGGGTCGGCCGGCGACAAAAACAGAGGGGGGGGTGATCCTTTGCTATGGGCATTGCACCCCGCTGGGGTGCGGAGGGCGGAGAGCGCAGGGGGCTCACCAGGTACCTGCCACCTGCCACCTGATACCTACACCGTCTTAATTATCTCCCAGACGAATGCCCTGATACCTACTTCCTCGTTGATGGCGTCAATCCTTTTGACTTTCTCCAGCAGCGGGTCAACCATTTCATCGTCAACCATTACGTACATAGCTGAGTTAATTTCAGGCCAGGTGTGCGTTCCCAGGTGTGGCACGCCATCGTTACTTCCCCTTCCCTGGACATTTTCAACCATACTGTAGCCTCTGATTCCCAAACTGGTAAGCATATAGTCAACCTTCTCGGTATGGGCCTGATTATATATTATCATTACTGCTTTCATTACTATGCCATTTTTCATTATTACTGTTACAGATTATTTGTCAGTAACGGGATCCGGATTCACGGTCCGGACCCCATACTGAACTATAGCCTATTCATCAAGGAATTTGAGTTCCTTTCTAAGGCTTTTGAGTTTGTCGCGCTCACCCTTGCGGGCAAATATCACATAAACCACCGGTACTATCACCAGGGTTACAAATGTTGAGAAGAGCAATCCGCCTATAACCGATATACCCATTGGGCTCCAGATCTCAGAACCCTCACCTACGCTCATGGCAAGAGGCAACATTCCGAGCATTGTTGTCAGCGATGTCATCAGAACCGGACGCAGACGTGAGCGTCCTGATACAGCAACTGCCTCATAGAGTTCCATGCCGCGTTCCCGCATAAGGTTTATATAGTCTACCAGCACAATTGCATTCTTGACAACAATTCCTATTAGCATTACGGCTCCGATTCCCGCAATCAGGCTGAGGGTTGTTCCCGTTATAAAGAGTGCTATGGCAACACCTGCAAAAGAGAAGGGTATTGCAATCATGATTATCAGTGGCATCTTCAGTGACTCAAACTGCGATGCCATTACGAGGTAAACAAGAACGAGGCTCAGTACCATAAGGAGGCCGAGGTCCATAAAAGACTCCATCTGCTCTTCGATTGCTCCCGAAATTTTAACCTGCACACCTGCCGGGATATAGGTATCATCAATGGCTTTCTGAAGATCAACGTTTAATTCATTCAGTGGCCTCTGGTAAGGGGTGAGCGTTACCGATACAATCCTCTCCCTTCTCTTTCTTTCGATTGTGGGTGGAGACCAGAACTCCCTTATCTCTGCTATTTCGGCGAGCCTTACCATCTGACCCTGAGGATTCATGATGGCGATATTCTCAATCTCGGTAAGGGTATTGGTATACTTCCTGTTATATCTTACCACAACGTCGTACTCATCACCGAACTGCCTGAGCCTTGTGGCAGTCATTCCGGCAACCCGGTTCTTCACCATGTTCGATACCGTTGCAGTATTAAGGCCATGTATCATCATTTTCTCCTGATTCAGGAGTACCTGAAGCTCAGGCTTTGATCTGTCGCGGCTTATCTGTACATCCCTTGCTCCTTCAATCTGTCTTATCTTTTCAGACAGCTCATCGGCAACAGAGTTTGTCTCATCAAAATTATAACCATAAATTTCTACGGCGACACCTGATCCTCCGAACATACCACCGCCACCATCACTTGTCGAAACGGAATAATTGACTATCTCAGGAAATACCTTAAGTCTCTCACGCAGGTCATCTGCTATCTCCCAGACAGTCCGGTCACGCTCAAGTACAGGCACCAAACGCACTGTAAACCTTATGGTATGTGTTCCTCCGGCATTGAAAAGAGACTCAAATCCTCCCTGGTCATCCGATCCGGTGGATGAAGAGATAAGATCGACCTCCGGATAAGTTTCAGTTATCAGGGTGGTAATCTTTTCGGTAGTCAATACAGTCTGGTCTGAACGTGTTCCGGTTTGAAGCTCTACAGAAATGCTGAACCTGGATTCATCGGACTCAGGTATGAATTCAGTTCCTATTACGCCGAACAGTGACATTGACAGAACAAAAACAACAATTGATACCAGTGAAACCACGGTCTTGTGCGACAGGGCCCAGCGCAATGTCTTCTCATAAAATCTGTCAAACCAGTCGAGTGCGACCTTTACTGTTCCGTCATAGCTCAGTCTGCCAGGATTCTCTTTTTTGGGTCTGAGTCTCAGCATCAGTGAACTAAGCGTCGGTGTCAGAGTTATGGCCGCAACTGTTGAAGTTACGACAGTGATTGTCACGATAAGTCCCAGCTGACGGAAGAGTACCCCGGTGAGTCCGCTTACGAATGTAAGAGGCATGAATACTGCCACGACTGTCAGGGTGGTAACGATAACTGCAAGCCATACCTCGTTGGTTGCATATATGGCCGCTTCACGCGGACGGCTACCTCTCTCTATGTGTCTTGTTATGTTCTCAAGTACTACAATGGCATCATCCACCACCATACCGATAGCGATTGAAAGAGATGACAACGAGATTATGTTGATAGACGCATCAGCTACAAACAGATATATAAATGCAACAATAAGTGAGATGGGAATTGTAATTATTACTATCACGGAAGCCCGCCACCGCCCCAGGAAGAACAGTACCACCAGAACCACGAATATTGCTGCAAACATCAGCGCAGAGGTAAGGTTGTTTATCGACCCCTGAATAAAGTCGGCAGTATCGAATATCTTATCGATCTTAACATCTGGCGGTAGCGTCTTCGCCAGCTGGGTCATCTGCTTGTCAATCTCACGGGCTATCTTCACGGTATTGGCACCCGACTGTTTCTGGATGAAGAGCTGCATTCCCTTTTCACCGTTTACCTGCTCATAAAGACGTGATTCACGGATTGTGTCACGCACCTCTGCTACGTCGCTCAGATAAATATTATTACCATTGAAACTGCCCACCACGATATTTTTAATAATATCACTTTCAGGAAACTCACCCTGAATCCTGAGCGGGTAGTCAAACTGGCCCATCTCAAGGTATCCGGCCGGCATATTGAGGTTCTCGGCCCTCAGTATGTTCCCGATCTGCTCCACCGAGAGATTGAAAGCTTCCATGCGGCGCGGATCGATATCAACATATATTGAACGTCCGGGCACTCCGGCAAGACTTACCGAACCGACACCTTCAATACGGTTGAGCGGGTTCACAACACGCTCATCAAGTATCTTCTCAAGGCCGGCATAGCTCTCATCAGCCGTTATTGCATAGAAAATGATCGGCATCATGCTTGAATTGAACTTCAGTATCACCGGCCTCTGCGAATCCTCGGGCAGAAACTGTTCAATAAAACTGAGGGCACTTCGTATATCGTTCGATGCCTCGTCGAGGTCTGTCTCATACTCGAACTGCAGGAAAATCACTGAGCTGTTATCGCTCGAAGTTGATGTTATCTCCTTGAGGTTGCTAACGGAGTTGAGGGCATCCTCAATCGGCCGCGTTATGTTGGTCTCTATATCCGAAGCACTAGCCCCGGGGTATTGCGTAAACACTGAAACAAAAGGTATTTCCACCTCTGGATAGAGGTCTACCGGAAGATTTATCAGTGAATAGATTCCCATCACAACCAACCCCACGAATATCAGGATTGTTGTAACCGGTCGCTGAACTGAACTCTTATAAATACTCATTTTTCTGAAATTCTAAAATGTAACTATCTGACTACCTCTACTTTGTCCCCGGTGGTGAGTCTGACCTGACCCTGGGTCACAATCCTGTCACCCTCCCTGAGGTTGTCTGAAATGATCTCAATCATATCATCGTACCTCTTACCGATAACTACCTCAATTCTTGAAGCAACGCCGTCCTTCTCCACGAAAACGTACCTGATATTGGTACCTTCCTGCACAAGAACGGTTGCCGCAGGCACAACAAACGCCTCTATTTCACCCAGATCCATCGAAGCCCTCACAAACATACCGGGTCTCAGCTTTTCACTTTGGTTGGGAACCTCAACCTCTGTCTGGAATGATCGCGTCATTGCGTTAATGGTAGGATGAACCAAATGGACCTTTCCGGTGAACACCTCATCGCTGTAGATATCTGAACTGATACGCACCGGCATTCCTCTCCTGATCAGCGGAAAATACTGCTCGGTAATATTTAGCGTAACCTTTACCGGATTTATCTGCATAAGGGTAACTATGGCAGCCTTACCACCACTGGCGGCTGTCGGAGCCCCCGAATACATCTCCCCGGCCTCAAAATAACGACCGGTTATTATACCGTTAAACGGAGCCTTCAAAACAGTATTCTCCTCCAGGAAGGCCACATTTGATTTAAGCACGTCATATTGTGCCTTCATCTGGTCATATTGTTGCTGACGGGTGCTTCCGGTCTGAAGGAGTGTGTCAAGGCGGGCAAGATCCTTTTCAAGATTTGCAAGCTGTATCCTTGCCTGCATCAGCTGCGTGCGGTCCATCTGAAACAGATTGTCCCCATTTTTTACCCTGTCGCCAACCTCGACATATATATTGTCAATGCGGCCGGGAGTTGAAGGACTCATGTTTACCTCCTCAAAAGGAAGCACTGTGGCAGTAAAGTCAATAGATCTGGCTATGGTAGTCTTGCTCAGTTCAAGTACCTTAACCGGAACCGATGTAGTATCAGTAACTGCTTCAGCAGTTTCAGCAGCATTCTGACCTTGTGAGGAACATCCTGCAATCAGCACTGCAGTTACTGCTATTGTTGTAAGAGATTTAATGTAGTTCATTTCCTTATATATTATTACTGTTTATTATTATTCTGTTTTGTGATCAGTCAGAAATTACCCAGAAGTTTATCAAGGGCCACCTTTGACTGAAGCAGTGTCATGAGAGCACTTATGTAGTTGTTTTCAGCCTGCAGGTAATTCGCATTAGCCTGCGTGACCTCAAGGCTTGATGCCATTCCCTGCCTGTATTTGTTCTCTACACTGGCATAAATTCTTTTCGATACTTCAATATTTGCTTTTTGCAGGTTATACTGCTCTCTTGCATTGACAAGATTATATCGCAACTGCTTTTCCTGTATCCGCAACTGCTCTGACATCAACTCCCTGCCATTGCGAGCTTTCTCAAGCTCGATTTGTGCCTGCTTGATTTTTGAATAACGTGTGCCACTGGCAAAGATGGGCAGCGAGACCTGGAGTCCGAGAACTGAGTTGGGGAACCAGTCAAGCTCACCAAGCTTATCGCCCATACCACTCTTCGAGTAGGAATAAAATCCCGAAATAGTAGGCAGTACCGAAGCCTTCTGCATTTTAAGCGAAAGCTCAGACATCTGCTCCTGGCCTTCTATAAGCCTGAAGTTAACATTGTCACGAAGATTAAACTCAGCCTCCAGAACTGCTGAAACATCTGTAGAGGCAATAATAGACTCGAGCGACTCGGTAAGCAATATTCTTGTTTCCGGCGTAACCCCAAGCTGAAACCTGAGCATATTATAGTTTAGTTCCAATGTCCGCTCCATTGAACTCTGGGTGTTTCTCATCATAGCCACATTGGATTCCATCTGATCAACGTCAGTTGCTTCAGCCATACCTGCCGACAGCATTGCCCGTGTTGACATCAGAGTCTCTCTCAGTGCGGCTATATTGCCATCCAGTATCCTCATCGACTCTTCAGAAATAAGAATCAGATAATAGCTCATGATTACGGCTTCGCGTGTCTCCTGCTCTGTTCTCTCAAGGTTAAGACCTGTAAGCTTACCAGCCAGCTGAGATGTCTGCACTCCAACCAGGTAAGGCGCATTGAACAGCAACAATGAGGCCTGGGCTCCGAAGCTTGAGTTATATTTCGATCCGAATTGAACCGGTATTTTGGTTCCCGGCTGACCAAAAAACTCACCCGGCAAAAGGGTGGTCATAAGCTTCAGGTTATCATTCAATGATGCACTGGCATTCACCTGCGGCAGACCTGCTGATATTGCTTCCCAGATCATAAACCTTGAAGCTTCGGCATCATACTTTGCCGATACTACTGACAGGTTGTTATTCAGAGCATACTCCTGTGCATCGGCCAATGAAAGGCTCATTACCGTGGAGTCAGTCTGTGCACGAAGATTTGATGTTGAAATAAACAACAGGCAAAAAGTCGTGTAGAATAAAAGTCTTCTCGTTATTTTCATACCGTACTGATTCATTTTGGTTTTCATAATATTTTTTTCTTAAAACTGTACTGTAAAACCCTCCTCATACTTCTCAAGCAGTTTCCTGCCTTTTGAGGTGCAAATGCCTCTCAGCAGATTCAGATACAGATTGGTAATTATATCCTGCCTCATAAACTCACCTGAAGGAAAAAGTTCGAAATCGCCTGTCAACCTGAAAACGCCGAACATTCCCCTGTTGACAATTTCAGGATTAATATCTCCACGAAATGTACCATCAGAGATTCCCTGGTCAACAATTGCCCTCGAACCCGTTAGGTCGGGAATCGAACATAGTCCGCTCTTTTCAATTACATGCTGATATTTTTTGATATCAGTATAAAAGGCTGGACTCATATTCCTGAAATGGTCTCCGGTAAGTCGCAGCAGCCTGAAAATTGCTTCTATAACATTTGCAGACTCCCTCAGGGTACTCACTACCACTTCCTTCCTCTTCTCCTCCATACATTTCATAACAGTTACCAGCAATTCGTCCTTATCACGGAAGTTCTCGTATATGGTCCGTTTCGACATCCCAAGGTTTGATGAAAGCATATCCATGGTAACAGCTCTGATCCCGTATGCCTGGAACATAGCAGCAGCCTCTTCAACTATTCTGTTTTTACAATCGTTCATAACATTGAAACAGATTTGGCTGCAAAAATGTTTAAACTTTTCTGGTTTTAAAAGTTTTCTAAGGTAAATATAAGAATGGAATCTATGAATGCCCGATTTTGGTCGGTGAACAGATTTCTCGATTTTTTTGTATATCTTGTAGGGTTGTACAAATATCATTTTGCCATGAAAACGATATACCAGGTTGACGCCTTTACCACGGAACCCTTTTCGGGCAATCCTGCCTGCGTTGTGATTGCCGATGCCAACACCTCACAGGAGTGGATGCAAAACATAGCTGCTGAGATGAATGTCTCCGAGACGGCTTTTGTAATTCCGATGAAAACCGGACTGACCATCAGGTGGTTCACTCCCCTTGCTGAGGTAAACCTGTGCGGACATGCAACTCTGTCAGCAGCACATATTCTTTATGAAACAGGTTACGTTAAGAGAGGTGAGGAATTAAAATTTCAGTCACGTTCAGGCGAATTGAAAATAAAGAAATCAGGAACATGGCTGACAATGGATTTCCCGGCTTATCCGCTTATACCAATTGAGGTTCCGAAAGAATTTGAAAAGATTACGGGAGTTAAGCCGGTAGAACTCTACAGCAGCATAAACGACTGGGTTCTTGCCTTTGTCAACAATGAATATATCGTGCGTGATGCTAAGCCTGATTTCGGGGCGATGAGGCATTCAGGCATGGGACACCTTATGATTACTGCACCCTCTTCGGAAACGAACTTTGATTTCTGTGTACGCTGCTTTGCTCCGTCAGTGGGAATAGATGAGGACCCGGTGACAGGATCGGCACACTGTGCTCTTACACCATTCTGGTATCATAAAACCGGGCGCACAGAATTTCTGTCTCATCAGATATCAAAGCGCAGCGGTATACTAAAGGTGTCGATGAACGGTGAGCGTGTGCTTATATCAGGTCAGGCAGTTACGGTCTTCAAAGCTGAACTTGCTTTCTGATATAACTGAAATCATTCTGATATATACGATTATGTGCTACGGCTGTAGTTCTGACTGGCAATAATTTACAGAATCACTCCCATGAATTAAACATTTTTTATGAATCCGGATTGCAGCATTTAATACAACTTTCTGTCTATAATCAGGTAAACGTGAACACCATCGTTTACGAAAATTGTAAAATCATTCAGAAATAATTTAAAATAAACTAACATGAAAAGAATTACTATCCTTACCGCAATTGCTTTTGCCCTCTCTGTTTCTGTAATGGCACAGACTCCTGATGATAAAGAGGCTATTAAAAAGGTTATCCAGGCAGGTTATGTCGACGGATTGCAGAACTTTGGTGATACTGAGGTGACAAAAAAGTGCTTCTATCCGGGGTTTTTTATTACTAATTACAATCCGGCCAGCAACCAGATCACACATACACCTATTTACAACTGGATTGAAAGTGTTGAGAAGACAAAGGCTTCAGGTAATATACCCACACGCAAGATCACTGTTGAATTTGATATGATAGATGTAACCGGTTACACTGCGATGGCAAAGATCAGGTTAATTGAGAACGGATCGAGGCTGCTGTTTACCGACTACCTTCTTCTTTACAAGTTCACCGAGGGATGGAAGATAGTTCAGAAAACCTACATGAGACACTAGCGAATCAATGATAATCAGGGGCCGGCCTCATAAAAGGGGCCGGCCTTCGTTTTTGAGACCCAAATTGTGCTTACTTCTGATTCCTGAAAAAAACGCAGAATAAATTTTGTCATATCTGATTTTATGTTTTACTTTGCACTTCAAAGTACTTTATATATTTCAGAAACTGATAAAGATTAAACATCTATGAATTGGAAGATAATAAGCGGTGTATTTGGTATCCTGTTTTTTGCAATCGGTATTGTAAATACTTTCTGGGGCAACGACATGGTATTTGGCATTTTCATAATGGCGATTTCAATACTCTACTTCATTCCCCTGAATGCTGTTTTACTGAAAACAACAGGATACAAATTCTCGGGAGCTGTGAAAGTAATATTGGGCATCTTCATACTCTGGGCATCTTTAGGCGTAGGTGAGTTATTCGACAAAGCCGACATGATGCTGGGCGATATCAGATCAATTTTGCCCTGAGTCGCCGCAGACCTCACCGTTTACCGAATAAAAATACCTGACACCTGATACCCGGTACCTGACACCCTTTGCCGTTTACCGTATAAAAATACCTGACACCTGATACCCGGTACCTGACACCCGGTACCTGACACCCGGTACCTGACACCCGGTACCTGACACCCTTTGCCGTCCACCTATTTCAGAAGATTATCATTAAACAGCTTCAGTATCCTCTTATATTCATCGACCCAACTGCTGGCTTCTGTGAAAGAGTGTCTTTCGACCGGATATACAGCCAGTTCCCAGTTCTCCTTACCAAGCTCTATGAGTCTTTGCGACAGCCTGATAATATCCTGGAACTGCACGTTATCATCTATTATTCCGTGGCACATCAGCAGTGCACCTTCGAGTCCGTCAGCGAAATTTATCGGCGAGCTTCGCTGATAGGCTATGCTGTCGGCAACAGGAGTATTAAGAATATTTGCCGTATATCCGTGGTTATAGTGAGCCCAGTCTGTTACTGATCTCAATCCGGCACCTGCTGCGAAGACTCCCGGTTCGGTAAACATTGCCATCAGCGTGATGAATCCGCCATATGAACCGCCATATATACCAATACGCTCCGCATCGACCCCATGATTTTCAACCAGGTACCTTGCACCATCAACATGATCTGAAAGATCCTTACCTCCCATGTGCCTGTATATGCCTGTCCTCCAGTCTCGTCCGTAGCCTGAACTGGCACGGTAATCAATGTCCAGAACCGTATATCCCAGGTCGGCAAGCATATTATGGAACATATACTCCCTGAAATACTGGCTCCACCACTTGTGGACATTCTGAAGGTATCCTGCACCATGCACGAATATTACAGCTGCTTTATTCTTAACACCAGCTTCAGGAGTATATAGCCGTGCATAGACCTCGGCTCCGTCCTGTGCCTTAAAGGTTACGATCTGCGGGTCCCTCCACGGATATGATTTGAATTCATCACTAAGCGAGCTGGTGAGCTGCAGCGCCTCTGCCCCGGGCTTATTTTCCATCACATATACTTCCCATGGTTTGTTGGAGTAAGAGTAACGGATTGCCAGCCACTTTTCATCCGGTGACATCGACACTTCATTGCTCCCGACCATCGAGGTTATCTGTGTCCTGGTTCCACCATTGAGAGGCATACGGTAGAAATGTCTCTCGCCGGGATGAACCTCGTTGGATGAGAAATACCACCATTTTTTGTCGAGTGACATTACAGGGTTATAAACCTCGAATTTTCCTGAAGTCAGCGCTTTCTTTTCGCCTGTCACCACATCGACGGTATAGAGATGTGAGTAGCCGCTCTCCTCAGACTGGAACCAGAGGTGACGGTTGTCAGGCATGAATCCCATGTTCCTGCCGCTGATACCGGGTCCTCCTATCCATGCTTCATCTCGCTGACGGTCGAGAAGTTTCAGGTCTCCTGACTCAGGATCGAGCAGCATGATCCATCTGTCCTTGTTGTCATGTGAAGTTATATTCACCACAGCGTAGCGGCCATCTTCAGACCATATAACACCACCGACATTTACTTCCCTGTCTTCGCTCAGTTCGGTTCCTTCAAAACCGTATTCATACATGTATTCAGGCACATCTCTTATACCCGGTACTGATGAACTGTTTACGCTGTAAACTGTCCTCTTCTCTGTATCATAAATGCTTAGTCCTACCGAGCTCATGGCGGAACCGACCTTTGACCTTGCATTGAAACTCTCTACATAACCTGATGATGTGATGTAATTGGGTACAATCGTATTCTTTGACGAAACAGACGGACGTTCGTAGGTATTGTATGTCACAAACCGCTGGTTAGGACAGATATCGATACCGTTGGCCCCGCCATCGCCCAGATTTATTGTTCTCGGCCTTTCGCTGCGGGCCTGGGATGAGGACTGACCACTGCGCGCCTGAGCTCTCTGTGCTGATTGCTGCTCCTGCCTGATTTTGAAGTATTCAAAAAGATAAAGTTGCTGATCCCTCAGCCATCTGTCCTGTTCCGACAGAGACCCATCCTGTCGAGACGAGGCCCCGGCACCTGTACGAAACATAGAGCCTCCCTGCTGAAACTGGCTGCCTGAAGATTGCTGCTGGGTGCTTCCGTTGGCTCCTCCCTGACGAAAATCTGTGAGCTGGGTAACAAATCCTGTCTGTATGTCTCTTTTAAAGATATTGAGACCAACCTGATAGATGATCTCCTTTTCGTCGCGTGAAAACCTGGGGTTGGTGATGGATTCAAGAGTGTTGGTAAGCCTGGTTACCTTTCCGTTACGGACCTCCTGCAGGTATAGGTCACCATTGCTGACATACAGAAAACGCGAACGATCGCTGTTATAAACAAGGCCGCGGGGAGGCAGGGCTTCCCTTACATTGTCGTCTGAGACGGTGAGTTCCTTTTTCTTCAGGTTGTAGCTGTACTGGATTGCAGATGGTTTATTTTCAGGATTCCAGGTAAAAAAGAAGTAATCACTCTGATTGAGCCATTGGATCTGATCAGGCAGATTACCTACCCAGTCGTAACCCCTCATGATGTCTTCCATTTTCAGTTCTGATTTGCCCTGAGCTCTGAGGGTCGTGGCAGCGGTAACGGTTAACAGAACCAGAAAAACAATTGTTTTCATGCGTAGAATTCTCATAGTTGTTGGTTTTTTGTTGTTATATTTTGATATTCTATATTATTGTATATCATTTATTTACATTTATAATTCATTTTTGCCGGCGACAAAAACGGGGGGCTGGTCTGTTGCTATTAATATTCAACCCCGACGGGGTTGTAAGGTAATACCATTTCTTCATAATCCGGTTATATCAGAGGGAGGGATATTCTGTTGCTATTAATATTCAACCCCGCCGGGGTGCGATTGATTCCCGCCCGCCGGCGACAAGAGAGGGAGGGAGCACCGTGGTTTCTATTAATATTGCACCCCTCTGGGGTGTGATTGTATCCCTCTGGAGTCGTATTGTAATCGCCGTCCTTCTACGTCCTTTATGCCTTTATGCCTCCTACGCCAATTATGCCCATTATGCCCATTTATCACCTATACAGATACAACGCTCCCCTGTTTTCCTTTGAGTCGTATACCACATTATCCCAGCCGACGGCTCTGATTACATAATAATAGAGGCCGGGAGCCGCCCTGACAGAAGAGTTGTTTACCTTTCCGTCCCATCCCTGCCATTCGCGAAGACGGTCGCCTTCCCCACGGAAGCTGTAGACCATAATGCCGCTACGGCTGAAAACCTGTATATCAATGAACCTTAATGATGCTATATCTGGTTTGAAAAACTCATTAATACCGTCGCCGTCAGGTGTGAACACATTAGGGATTGAGAGTGCCGAGGGTTGCACTGTAATATATTGGTATGAGATTGAATCAACGCAGTTCAGGCTGCTTTCGATTACCAGCGAAACTGTATAAATGCCTGGTTTATAATATGTATGCTCAACCGAGCCAGCTTGTCGCGACAGTGAGTCATCACCAAACCTCCACTCATAGGTTGATGCCCGAATCGAATTATCGGTAAAGACAACTTCCAGAGGGGCTTCACCTTCAACAGGTTCAGCGCTGAAATCTGCTTTTACATGTATTGATTCATAAAAGAATGAGGACTCGCTGACGCATCCGAAGTTGTCGGTAACCACCAGTTTGTAGGTAACATCTTCGAGTGGTGGAGAGTAAGTTACGGGATTAAGATCGAGGGTTGGAAAAGGAATTGCCGAGGCTGGTTCCGAGCTCCATTCGAAAGTACGTGAGGCCGGCAATAGCTTTGCCACGCCTGTAGCAGGCTGATAATAGAAGAAAGTATCGGCTGCTGCCACACCCTTCAGTGCCACCCAGTCGCAGCGCCGGTCCATCAGGCTGGCCTCTGCCGTGGGTTGTGACAGGTGCACCCAGGCAATAAGGGTGGCATTGTATCCTCCACCGTCGGTAATTCTCACCCTGTAACCTCCCTCACTGAGGCCCGTTGCCGATGATGTTTCCACCCCGGCGTCTGTCTTAACGTGAATAGTAAAGTCGTTGTCTGCAGTGTTCCAGCGGTGCCATTCGAAGTTAAATGGCGCGGTTCCGCCAGGACTTGCTGCATTCAGAGATCCGGTAGTGGCCCCGTTTGAGCAAAAAATGAAGACAGGATCGTTGGGGGTGTATCCACCGGGGTATTCCGTAGTACGTACGGCACTGGCATCGGGTGCGGTTATCTGACCCGGCAGCTGCAATGCAGAGAGCAACAGAATGACAATAATGAGGTATTTCACAGGGCTTCCCGGTTTAGTTTTTAACGGACAGCACCGTTATTTCGTATCTGCCGCTGCAATTATAGCAATAATTTTTCATCCTCCCCACTCTCACTTTGTTGATAAGTTTTTGGTTCCTCTGCCAAAAAGAGCAAGGCATTTACAGGCCCTGTGTGTATTTTTGCAACTGGCCGGAACCCGGGGCCGTGATACAAAAGCAACCGATGGAATTTATTGAATCTCTGAATGATGCGCAACGAGAGGCGGTACTCAACACTGAGGGACCGGCGCTGGTTATTGCCGGCGCGGGTGCGGGCAAGACGCGGGTACTGACTTACCGTATTGCCAACCTCATCAGCAAGGGGGTGCGCAGTTACCAGATTCTGGCGCTGACCTTCACCAACAAGGCGGCCCGTGAAATGAAAGAGAGAATTGTCTCTGTTGTGGGAACCGAGGCCTCTAAATACCTTTGGATGGGTACATTTCACTCTATTTTCTCCCGCATACTCAGAACCGAAGGTGAACTGCTGGGTTATAAACCCAACTTCACCATCTACGATGCCGCCGATTCAAAGCAGGTGATACGTCAGATTATCAGGGAGATGAACCTTGACGACAAGCTCTATCCTGCTGGCCAGGTGGCAGCCCGCATATCGGGCGCCAAGGATAAACTAATCACTGCTGCCGCCTACCTGGCAGACGCCAGGCTTTTCGAACGCGACAAGTCACACCGCATGCCCCTGACAGGCGAGATATACAAACAATATGCTACCAGGTGCTTCAGGGCCAATGCGATGGACTTCGACGACCTGCTCGTGAATACCCATATCCTCTTCAGAGATTTCCCGGAAGTACTTCGTCGATACCAGGAGAAGTTCCATTACGTTCTTGTTGATGAATACCAGGATACCAACTATGTGCAGTACATGATAGTGAGGCAGCTGTCGGCGCTGCACGGCAATCTCTGTGTGGTGGGAGACGATGCGCAGAGTATCTATTCATTCAGGGGCGCACGCATCGACAATATATTTGATTTCAGAAACGACTATCCTGATTTCAGGATTTTCAAGCTAGAACAAAACTACCGCTCGACACAAACGATTGTCAAGGCAGCCAACTCAATAATAGAGAAGAACGCAGAGCAGATTGAGAAGACTATCTTCTCGAAAAATGAGGTGGGTGAGAAAATCAGGGTCTTCCCTACCCTTACCGATTCGGAGGAGGGCGTCAGGGTGGCCTCCGACATTTTTGAGACTTACCATAACGAACAGGCCAGGTGGCAGGATTTTGCCATACTGTACCGTACCAACGCCCAGTCCCGTATCTTCGAAGAGACCCTTCGCAAGAGGAACATTCCCTACCGCGTTTATGGAGGTCTGTCATTCTACGAGCGCAAGGAGATAAAGGATATACTGGCATACTTCAGGATGATAATCAATCAGTCAGACGAAGAGGCATTCCGCCGGTCTGTAAATTATCCGCGTCGTGGCATCGGCGATACCACGGTTTCGCGGCTCTATGAGCTGGCCGGAGAACACAACGTATCTGTCTGGGACATTGCTGAGAACGTTGACAGGTTTCACAGTCACTTCAACGCAGGAACCTGCAACAAAATAAAGGGCTATACCGACCTCATAAGGCTGTTTACCCTGAGGGCAGCAGAGGTAAATGCCTTTACCATAGCTAAGGAGGTAGCCCTGCAAACTGGTATTCTTGCTGAGTTCCGCGACGGGAAGACTGTTGAGGACATCTCCCGCCTTGAGAACCTCGAGCAGCTGCTGAACGCTATTCAGGAGTTCTCGGAGGCAGCCGAAACAAATGGCGAGCCATCCGGCCTGGCTGACTACCTCGCTGTGGTGGCCCTGCTTACCGACCAGGACACAGGCGATGAGGAGGGCAACGACAGGGTTACCCTGATGACAGCCCATTCAGCCAAAGGTCTGGAATTCAAGTATGTATATGTAACCGGACTGGAAGAAAATCTCTTTCCCTCGCTGATGTCGTCAGGTACTGCCAAGGAGCTCGAAGAGGAGCGCCGCCTGTTCTACGTGGCGGTGACCAGGGCAATGAAACGGGCCACGCTGAGCTATGCCCTCAACAGGTACAAGTGGGGCAACCTGGAGAGCTGCAATCCCAGCAGGTTTATCAGGGAGATAGACAGTAAATATGTTTCTGAAGCAGCTCCGGGCAGAAGACCTGGCTTTTCTTTCAGCTCAGGCCAGTCAGCATGGAACGAACCCACCTCAGGCGGTGACAGCATCTTCCCGGGGAGAGGCGATTCCCATAACGGCAGGGGCGGTTCATATGGCGGAGGAGATGGCTCATTCAGAGGCAGGGGCGGTTCATACAGAGGCGGAGGCGGCTCTCTGTCAGGCGGTAGCGGAGCATCGTCGGGAAGAGGTGGTTCAGGATCAGGCAGAGATGGGTATCAGGCGGGTAAAGGCAATGAGCCGGGCTACGGAAAGCAAAAGCCGACCCTGAAGCGACTCAGATATACTGAATCGAACGAAAATTCAGAGACCTCGAATGGTGGCGGACAGCCTGGTAGCGGCGCTTCCGGAAGCGGGGCCGGGGGCAGCGGGGCCGGGGGCAGCGGAGCCGGGGGCAGAGAGACGGCACAGGCGGGAGGCAGTGCTCACATAAGCGGCGATATCTCTGCCGGTGACAGGGTGCGTCATGAAAGATTCGGTCAGGGTACTGTCATATCTATAGAAGGAAGGCCTCCTGACACCACCGCCGTAGTTGAATTTACCGAATCGGGACGCAGAAAACTACTCCTGCGCTTTGCGAAGCTTGTCAGGATTTAGTATCTTGTCAGTTATGAAATCGAGACTATTTTTTAAGGCAGTGCTGCTGACCTTATCTGTGTCAGTTAATGCCCAGCCGTTGAATATAGGGCATGTCTCCGTTGAGATGAGAGACTCTGAAAGAGGCAACAGAAAGGTTCCTGTCGATATTTACTATCCCTCTGAAGAGGGAGGCTACGGAGCTAAAGTATCAAAATCACCGGATGAGAAGTATCCGGTAATCTGTTTTGCTCATGGTTATCTGTTGCATGCTGACGCGTACTCAAATATTTGGGAGGCCTTGGTTCCGGAAAAATATATAATGATATTTCTGAAAACTGAGACAGGTATGTTTCCTTCGCACGAGGCGCTGGCTGAGGATATGGTATTTGCGCTGGCCGAGGCGGGACGATACGGGAGGGACCGGGAGTCGATGTTTTACAACCTTGTTGACACAATGAATTGTGTAATGGGGCACAGCATGGGCGGGGGGGCGTCATGGCTGGCCGCCGCGAAAAATCCCGCTGCAATAAAGGCCGTGGTTCCGCTTACGCCGTTATACAGCAAGGCTTTAAGCGCTGAGACTGAAAGCATCCGCACAATGCCGCTGCTGGTGATATCGGGCAGTAAAGACTGCATTACCTCAACAGCTAATCATTCGATGCCAATCTTCCACGAATCGGCCGGTGATGAGAAAACTTTGATTGAGATTAAAGGAGGCAGCCACTGCCAGGTGGGTGAGAAGATGGCATTATGCGAAATGGGTGAGGCTTTGTCTTTTTGCGGTGCTTCAATATCAAAAGCTGAGCAGCATGCTGTCATTGAGCGGTATCTGTTGCCCTGGCTAAGGCACCACCTGAAGGGAGACGTGGAAGCGGGAGAGCTGTTCGACCAAACCCTCCCTGATGATGAGGCAGTAAGCTTTTTCGGTATCTCCCGACACCTGACACCCGATACCTGATACCTGAACCGAGACCGGCCTGACGGTCGAGCTCGCGACCGAATGGGAGCACACCTGACACCTGAACCGAGACCGGCCTGACGGTCGAGCTCGCGACCGAATGGGAGCACACCTGACACCTGAACCGAGACCGGCCTGACGGTCGAGCTCGCGACCGAATGGGAGCATACCCGATACCCTTTCAAATATCCAGTACCAGCATCAGCTGAAATCCCTTTCCGGTGAACAGGCTTCTGTTGCCGTTTCCTCCGTAGAGAGAGAAGTTATCAGGATTCCAGTAAGTCATGAGGTGAAAGCTCAGGTGGTCATAGGTAAGCTGCAGACGCAGAAACCTGTACCACTCCTCTGTATCCCAGTTATAATATACCATTCCCGACAGGCTGTGCGACAGCGAGAGAGGATAGTTCAGCACCACTGCCGACAGGTTTCTCTTCACCTCGGGCTGACCCTCCTCAGGCCTGTTTGAATAGTGAAAGAACTCCGACATAAGGGTCAGGCCGCTGCCCCAGGGAAAAGTGTAATCGAAGCCTACATTGAAATAGTTTTCCCACTCGCTGAGAAGCTGATTATCCCCATCATTAAGTTTAGCGACAAACTCTGTCCACAATCCGATCCCGATATCCCACTTCCCGTCAAAGGCTATCAGGTTCTCGGTATACAGGGGATCCTCCTGAAGAGGTATTCCAACGTAGAGATCACTGAAATCTGCAACCCGGTAATGGTAGCTTACTGCAATCTCACCACGTGGAAAAGGCAGTTGCAGGCGTCCGCCGTACTCCGGTTTTTCCTCAGCAGTCGGAAACGCCTCCCACCCTTTGGTATTATTGTTCCCGTAGAGTGCCCACACCCATATATTGGCATTATTGTTAAAATAGTACCTGCTTAGCAGTCCGTACACCCCCTCTGTCAGCTGCAGCGGGTCGCGAAAGTCCATTTTGTCGAACCACATCAGCGGCCTTATAATACTGGCGGAACCGAAATTTACCTTCTGCAGGCCGGCCCTTATCTCGAACCGGTTGGTGGAATAGCGCAGCCAGAGGCGGTATGGTTTGAGATCGCCGGTGGCAGTATCGAGGCTAAGCTTTGTAAAATCGAGATTGCCCCATGTGTTTACTGAAATTTCGGCATCGAAGCTGCTTTTTCCCCCGGGCTGCCACCAGGGATTCAGCTGTGGTATGTATCTTATGCCGGCCTGCGACTGAACCGGACTGCCAAAGTTTAGTCCTGCCCAGCTGCTTAACTGGTTTTTAAGGATGATTCCTGCTTTCTGGCCTCCGGCCTGCTGAATCAGGAGAGATAGTATAACAATAAAGAGATATCTTAATCTGACCACGATAATAGTGTTTTAGGTATTGCCTTTCTTAAACGTCTTTTTTAGCAGTGCGTATATGCTGTATCTGTCAAGAGCCCGTCCAATGCCCTTACCCATAAGGATAAAATCCGACACATCCTCTTCAGAGAATTTCAGGCCTTTTTCCCTCTTAAGGTCGCTGAACTTTTTAAGATCCTCGCTCTGTGCCACCCAGAAAACCACGTTGACAAGAGCCATGAAAAGCCCGTAGCGCCAATCGTCAAACCAGTACCACAGCCAGCCTATAAGCAGAACGTAACCACCCCAGCGCAGCACAAGAACACTACCGACAATAAAACCCAGCACTGCTGCTGCCGCGTTTACTATGAACAGCCCGAACCAATTGATCGCCAGGATTATAGCAAGAATAGGCGACTCTCCCCTTCCTCCGACGAAGTTATACCATACAGGAAAATTATGACCTGCCACACCGAAGAATGCCACCAGCAGATAATAAGGCTCTTCTGTGAATACAAATTTGACCAGCAGCAGGGGCAAAACGACCTTTAGCATATCCATCAATGATGTTATCATGCCGTACTTTTTGCCCAGCTTTTTGGTAATGAGTGTGGCGCTGACAAGTTTTGATTCGAACATTTCGTCGGAGTGTGGTATCGGCTCTGAGAAAGGCTCAATCTCTTTTCGCTTTGTTACCATGAAGTAGACTATACGGGCTGATGAGATCGATCCCGCAAGGTACCCGGCCAGGCTGCATATTACTGCCAGCAGCCAGGGCGAGGCAGAAAGGTAAGATACTGTTTCACTCATTGTCATGAATTGTTAATATTCCGTTTGAACCGTCGACGGTAACTTTAAGGCCGTTGCCAAAGGCGCATGCATTGGGCACTGACACCAGGGCCGGGATTCCCATCTCACGCGCTATTATCGAACAGTGCGCCAGCATACCCCCGGTTTCCGATACAATGGCACCTGCCTTCACCAGCACGGGTGTCCAGCTGACATCAGAAAATGGTATAAGCAGGACATCACCCTTATCTACCGTGTTAAAATCGCCGGTTCCCCTTATAACCCTTGTGGTTCCGGTAAAAGAGCCCGACGAAGTTCTTATTCCTGAATGGTTTTTTACCTTGTCATTACCTATGACCGGAGCCTCATCTCCATAAATTACCGGAGGCAGCACTATGTCCTTTGTCTCCTCCATCTCCTGCTTCCGCCTTGTAACCAGCTCCTTGTAATGATTAAGATCACCTGGTGGATGGTTGCCGGCGGACTCACTGTCTGGTACGATTCTCTGATCCTGGCCTGTTTTGGCGTTGCCAATGATTTCATCAACCTCCTGTTTTGTGAGGTAGAAGATATCATCATGCTTGTCCAGTATTCCACGATTCGCCATATCGTCGCCGAGCTTCAGGAAGAGCTTTCTGAAGAGGCCATAGCCGTATATATAGAAGGAGCTTATCTGCTCGCGGTACACCTTGAACCGGCCTGCCTTTTCATACTGCCTTCGCAGACCTCTGCTGACCTTCAGTCCCTTTTCAGTGAGTTCTCTCAGGGTGAACATGCCGTTTCCGTATTTATCGCCTGAAGAGCTGAGCACCATTCCGAACACCTTCTCAGGCTCTTCCTGCCATTTGGGATATGAGATATCTGTACCGATATCGCTCAGGTGGCCGAACTCTTCAAGAAAGGCATCAAATTCTGCCGTTACAGTACCGGCCTCCTTCAGTGACCTCATCTTTTCTGCCGATGTACATTGCTGACTTATACTCTCAGGAAGGTCATCAAGTATGCTTCTTATTTTCATTATTCCTGTCATGGGATTCAGGCGGGTCAGAAGGGGAAAATCTTCCCTGAAGTCAAGCTTGTCATAATCGATGTTCCGTTTGGCCAGTTTTTTTCTGAGTCTCTTGTGGTACATAGACATTAATATTGGAACCACAATATTCAGGTATGCAAGCCGCTTTCCTTCGGTGAACAGCCTTTCGTACAGCTTATTGAACGACTCGGGTGTCACGCTGTCGTACTCATTTCTGAATAGTTCCTCGATCTCTGCGTAGGTGTGCTTTAACTCTTCAAACTCTCTCAGGAACCTTTTCTCGAAGCGTAGTTTTCCGTTTATAAACCTGATTATTCTGAATGTATGCCTTAGGGTTGATATTCCGGGTTTGAATGAGGGTCGTGAGTCATCATGCCTTATCATAAGGTATTCAAGGCTGTCGGCCGACATTCCGAACTTGCTGAATATCCTGCCCAGGGCGACCACGTTGAAATATGTCTGGTAATAGAAGGCTTTGGCCAGGTCTTCGGGTTTCACGTCGAGCGGACCGGTTATTTCTGACAGCAGGCCAATCCATGTACTGTTTACCATTGGTATGTTTATTGACCATACCAGTGGTTTAGTCTGGCCGGGCAACATCTCCTTTGCCATCTTGTTGCTGTAGATCTGGAGGTCCCTCCTTCCGGTTATCTGCCTGAGTTGCAGGTAGAAAAGCTTTTTGCCGTCATACACCCATTCTATATCGATGTGATTGCCGTAATGACGCCTGAGTTTGATGGTATCAGCTGCCACCTGCCTGATTATTTGGTAGTAGTGGTGATGCTGGTTGCCTTCAGCCACCACATCTTTCCTGAGTCTCCAGCGCAGTGGTGTTACTCCCTTCTGGACGAGCTCCTCTCCTGCCCCCTCCACCGCCTCTATCACCACCTCATTCTGGTTTGTGACCGGATTGCGGCTGAAGCTAACGCCGGCAAACGATGATGTTATCATCTCCTGAATTATAACAGCACATTTCAGGGTTTTTACCCGTGTCTTTTCGAGGTATTCATTGTCGTTCAGCAATGAGGCTGACTCCCACACCTGTTGTATTGCCTGAAGAATACTATCGTGGCCTTTTACATCTGTCAGCGTCTGAAACTGTCCGGCAAAGCTGAACTCGCTTGAGTCCTCAACACTTGTTGACGATCTGACTGCGTAGGGAATATCTGGCAGAGCGGCGATTTCGTTTCTGAGGTCATCAAGAACCAAACGGCCCTCTGACTTATATCTTTCATATGCCCCTGTAGTAACCAGAAAGGTAAGAGGTATATTAAAGCCATACCTGTGCAGGAAGATGAGCGAATTTGCCTTGTTGCCCGTCTCATCCGACTTCAGTCCGGCCTTCAGGCGTTTTATGTAATGTGGGTGGGGCATCTGGGTTCTGGTTGCTGGTTGCTGGTTGCTGGTTGCTGGTTGCTGGTTGCTGGTTGCTGGTTGCTGGTTGCTGGTTTTACCTTCGCCTTTGAGGCTCCGGTGACCTCGCCTTCGGCTCGGTTCTCCCTTCGGTCGTGAGCTCGCTGCGCCCGGTACCCGATACCTGAACCGAGACCGGACTGACGGTCGAGCTCGCGACCGAATGGGAGCATACCCGGTACCCGGTACCTGGTACCTGACACCTGGTTCCTGTTTTAAAAATTTCCGAAATTGACTGAACCACTGCCCCGACAATATACTTCCGGTACGGACCTACAGGGCATCCTGAGTATATTCCCGTGGTTTTACCTTCACGGAACATTCTTCTTAGTGGCTGCTCCCAGTCAGGATAGTGCACTGGTGAGTTGTAGTTGTATTCCTTAAAAGCGTTGAATTTCCTCATTGCATGGAATATCATCAGGTCGGTGTTCTCTGCTATGAAATCGGTAGGGATTTCAAGCGCGTAGTCGTAATTCTCTTCAATTGCCTTTCTGTAGGCAGAGTACGTTGAGACCTTCTTTTTACGTGGGTCCCAGTAATCATCGGCATATTCATCGTCGCTCCAGACAAGGTCATAAAGTCCACCCCATTCCGAAAGTGACTTACGCATTGCCAGTTCGAGAGGTATGCGATACTCCGGACCTCTCAGGTCCATTGTCTCATTTTTAAACGGATGTCCGTGTCTTGACAGTATCAGAAGCAGTTTTGAATGCGCCGGGATCGTAGTAAGATTATCCTTCAGTAACCTTATGTATGCTTCACGCAGTGAAGGCTGATTTCCAAGCTGATCGGCCCATATGATCGGGACCCTGCGGTTAACGATCCGGTGCAGGGCAGGGAAGGCGAATGCGTAGTCCTCGAAGTCAGAGTAAACCGGATTACAAAAACACTGGTATATTATTGTCTTACATCCGGCAGCGAGCAAATCCTCCACTGCCTGCCTCAATGAATCTTCAAATGTATATCTGGCTAGCCTGAACTCAGCATCAGGGAATAACATAGCTAACCGGGCAACAGATTCTTCATATACTTTTCTGCATTGTGTCTCCCAGGGTACTTTCTTTTCAGGAAGAAGGTGACCGTAATACCATCCCGCTATCTTTGCCCCGGTTTTCTGGCAGATATCAGGAGCTCCACCCTTTCCGTTGCCTTTGTATAGGAAGTATCCATGATCGGAGGGATTTTTCTTCATTCCGGGCGGCCTCCATTCGACCTTGCAGTCAACATACGGAATACCTTCATGATTGATAAATGAGCCGTACATATCTACCAGGCGGTGAGGCATAAAAGGTTCGCGGGCCAGGGGATTTCCGGGATCTATAAGTGCAATACCCCTGTCAGCAAGGATAAAACGATGAAGGAACCACGGGAGTGAATAGTCAAACACATGGTCCATGAATGTGGTGTAGAATTCCGGCTTGTAATCCTCGGGCATTCCCAGTTCAGCCAGGATTATTCCCGGTTTGCCTTCAATTTCACGAGTCTTCCTTTTAAACAGTACTTCGTAGCCGTACTTTTTGCCATGTCTGAGGTTACTGAGCCATTCCGGCATAAACAGGATGTATTAGGTTCACAAGGACCGGATATATGAACCCGGTTCAGCCGAATGCTTTCAGGCACCCTCTTCTGCCTGAACCTTACATCTTTGAATTCAGCTGTACCAGTTCGTATCCTTTAATGCTTATATCTGTATTTATATTATCGTTGATCTCTTTTGTTACCATTGTTGAAGTTACCTTGCCGTTCTCACGTGATTCCATCTCCATCACGTGACCGCCATACAATGCGCTGCCGCTGTACCATGCAGGTATACCAGCTGTAGCCATGCCCTTCTGGTTTATCTTGATGGTGGCATCACGGGTAATCCATACAGATGTTTCATCATCACTCTCCGTATCTTTAGCCAGATACTCGTCGCATTTATATCCTGATATTGTCTTCGATCTTCCTGTCTTTTTGTAAACGCCCAGGTAGGTCTCTTCGAATTCAGTATTTACTACTTCAACTTCAGCCGGCTCCGTCGCAGGTTCTTCAGGGATTGCCATTATCATACCTGACTTCGAACCGTCAGCTTCAGAAAGCATGAAGAAACACTGATTTGCATAGTCAAAAAGGAACAGGGCAGTGCCGTCTTCTTTTTGAGGATCGGCATCCTTAAATTCGATAGCACTGTTCAGGTTATTATTGTTGTATAGCATTGTATACAGGACTTTCCCTTCAGAGGATCCGTCATCATCGAAGCTTTCAATTTCCATAACAATCCTTCCTGAGAATTTATAATCTTCATCATGCTTAAGTGTAACTTCACCGAAGCCCATTCCCATTGCAGCCAGATTTACAGAGCCACCCGAACCCATTCCGGAAAAATAACCGCCCGCTGCTGCAGTATCTCCGTTTGCTATGCGAGCCCTTTCGAAGGCTTCATTTACCCTTTTTTCTGCTGCTTTTTCAATCTCTTTGGATATCTGCTTTTCAACAGCCCTTGTGGCGCCCCTGGTCGCCGCCGATACTCCTTTTTTCAACAAATTGCCCACCTGGGCGCTTCCGGTTACCGGCAGCAATAATAAGGCCGCCAACAAAAAAACAGTTCTGGTATTCATTTTAATGGTAGGTTAGTTCGTAAAAACAAATTTAGTAAAAAGTCATAAGATCATCTCTAATATTCATCCTTTCTCTCACCAATTCTCCAGGTCAAACCAATCAAAGCAAAGAGCATTTTATGATTTATCCCTGTGCCAGCTGCCAGTTCAAATTCCAGATTATCATTAAACTGATAAGCTAAGCCAAAGTCAATACTGGCTTCAAGTTCTTCAAATTCCACTAATTCTCCATAAGTTTCAACAAAAACTCCTGATTTGTCACCGATTTCATAGTCTGATACAAGAGAATAAACCAAATTACCTTTTTCAGAGTCAATTTCAAAATTACTGTATCCGATATTGTATTCGATTCCTATCCTTTCATTAAGCTCATGCCATACGAGCACTAACGTTTCGTTTCCCACACGTTCATTCGAAATTCCATTATTACCGGTTGGCAAAAAAAAATGGCTTATCAGGGCAACTTCAGATTTTTCATCATTGCCCTTGAACAATTTAACTTTAGCTCCAATATCAATATCAGCTAATCCGCTAACCGAAACCAATTTATCCCTGAATGTTTCATATTGGTTGGCAACTCTCAATTCAATGCCCCACCCCAGACCGTACCGTAACTTAATTCCCGGCAACAATAATTCTTTCTCCCTTTCAGATGCTTCACCTGCAAGTTCTGTCTCAAACGCACTTTCAAATTGAAATACACCCTTTTCCAAAACAATTGCACTCTCTGTTCTGGAAGGCCTGTTTAAGAATATGGACTGCCCACTGAGCATTCCAAACATAGAAAGAAGCATTATGGTGATAGTGAACTTTTTCATTGTTATTACAGTTCCGATTATTGGTGTTTAAGTATGAAATGAGCAAGTCAGTACTTTCAGCTAATACTTAATCATTTAAAATGTCAAAATATTTTTAGTCAGGTTTTAGCTTTATTACCTCACCATTTTCCCTGATAATTTCAGTTGCATAGAAGTCTACAATGATACCCGGATCGCGCTTTCCTCTAACGGTTACTTTGTCTCCCTTACTAACAAGGTTGGTATTTTTCCAACCTGTGTATACCCTGATTTTGCCACTGCTGTCCTGCAGTCTGAATTCATCTTCATCAAGGATTTTAATTACCTCACCCTTGATATATGAATCTTTGTAATTCTGTAATTCTGATATTATGGTAATTTTGATATCAGTCTGTTTCTCCTGTGAAAAACCGTTTAAAACCATCACTGTTATACCTGACATCAGTATGGCCATCATTATCGTCTTTTTCATTTTTGTTTTCATTATTTGACATTTCTTTGTTTAACACGTACAACTATCTTTTTGTTTTACATGCCTTGCCAAATACCTTAATACCCGGAAAAACAGAGATAATACCTTACTTTGCTTGAAGCATGAAAGATACCGGGCAATAGATCGAAAATACAACAAATAATTTGATTAATCTGCATTCCGCCTCAGGAGCAGGTTAAACCCCGTACGCCCTTTTAGACCATTACGCAGGTACGCCCTAAAGGTTATATAACTTCTTTCTTGGCCGATCTTACGTATGCCGCGTTACGGAAGCGCAGTGCCGACCAGGTGTCGTCGACATTAACCTGGCTCACCTTGCGAAAGCCCTTATCCTCGAGTGGCTCCCAGCCATGGTCACGGTCGATGTCACTGCTTATTTTACGGGCACTCTTCTTTGGGTAGGCGAACCACAGCACACCATCAGCAGCCAGGTTATGCATAGCCTCAGGACCATGTTTTTTGACTTCAGAGCTGTTACCGACAAAAACGATCATGAACTCATAAAGGTAGCGCTGATCGATGTTCCTGTCAACCTGCACACCTGAAAGCTTCTTATTCAGGCGGTTAAAATGAGAATCAGGCGCGTTTACAACCGCGATACGGTCATGACCCCTGAACCTGAGTTTCCTGATAACACCTTCCATAATCCCCTTAAATTAAAACCAAATCTAACAATATTAATTTTAAATAAACAAATCTGACCCCAATGTTAACACGGTTAACCTGCATCTTGCTGTCCTGAATAAATTGTTATACAAACACTTATAGCCGGAACATTTTTTTTCGCCGGCAGCAGATGTGGAGGGGGGCATCCGGGTCTATGCATATTGCACCCCGCTGGGGTGCGATTGTATACCGCTGGGGTGCGATTGTACGGGGTGCGATTGTATTCCTCTGGGGTGCGATTGTTTGCGGTGCGATTGTTTGCCTCTCACGACCGAAGGGAGCAAAAAACCTGAAACCCGATACCCGATACCTGAACCGAGACCGGCCTGACGGTCGAGCTCACAACCGAATGGGAGAACCGAGCCGAAGGCGAGCTCACCGGAGCCTGAAAGGCCAAGGTAAAACCTGAATCGAGGAGCCAGGCGACGAGTTCACAACCGTGGTACAAAAAACCTGATACCCGATACCTGATACCCGATACCTTTTTCTTATCTTTGCATTATCAATCAATGGGGTGCCTTATAAAAACGGGCTGAGATCATACCCTTACGACCTGATCCGGGTAATGCCGGCGTAGGCAAAGAGTATCAAACGATCAGCTAACACAGACAACCTCATTTTTTGAAACAATTTGTTGTAAAACTTAATGTTCAAAAGATGAAGAAGTTACGATTCAAACAAATGACAGCGGCTCTGCTTTTGAGCCTTGCGACACTGCCTGCCGTGGCCCAGCGAGCCACCATTACAGGCACCATCACCGGTGATGACGGGCAGCCTCTTCCGGGTGCTACCGTCATTGCTGTGGGAACACTCGGCGGCACGGCTGCCGCCGTCGATGGCAGCTACATACTCAATGTGGGCCGTGACGGAAAGTACGACATAAGAGTGTCGTTCGTCGGTTACGAACCGGAGATGCGGACAGTACAGGTCACCGGTACGGCCCGGGCTGACTTCAGGCTCACTCCTGCTGCCATTCCGGCGGCGGAGGTTGTCGTCAGCGCAACGCGGGCGGGTAACCGCACGCCTGTGACATACCAGACCGTCACCGGCGAGGAGTTGAAGCGCAACAACTTCGGAGCCGACATTCCCTTCCTGCTGGCCATGACGCCATCGCTGGTGGAGACCTCCGAGGCGGGTAACGGCATTGGCTACACATCGATGCGCATAAGGGGATCCGACGCCAGCCGCATCAACGTCACCATCGACGGCATACCGCTCAACGATGCCGAGTCACAGCAGGTGTTCTGGGTTGATCTTCCTGACTTTGCGGCCTCGGTCGAGAGCATCCAGGTGCAGCGCGGCGTCGGCACCTCCGGCAACGGAGCCGGGGCCTTCGGTGCCTCGGTGAACATCCAGACTCTCTCTCCGGGCGCTGATGCGGTGGCTACCGTTACGGGAACCCTTGGTTCCTTCAATACCTTTAAGCAGAGTGTTATTGCGGGAACCGGGACGATTGCAGAGAGGGTGTCGCTGCTGATGCGCTATTCGGGACTGCGGAGTGACGGGTATGTGAGGCACAGCGGCTCTGACCACCGTTCGATGTATGTGACGGGGGTGTACAGTGCAGGGCGGTCGAGGCTGAAGGCGAATGTGATTATCGGCGAGGAGCAGACGGGCATCAGCTGGTGGGGTGTGACGCGCGAGATGATGGAGGTGGACCGGCGGTATAATCCGGCCGGTGTGTATACCGATGCTGATGGGGTGGAGCGTTACTATGAGAACCAGACCGACAACTACTGGCAGAACCATTACCACCTGATCTTCAGCCGCAATATGGGACGCGGGCTGCTGCTGCACACGGCGGCGCACCTGACCGACGGCAAGGGTTATTACGAGCAGTACAAGGAGGAGAGCCGGCTGTCGGAGTTCGGGCTTCCGGAGGTGGTAATTGGCGGGGAGACGATTTCGCGCTCCGATGTGATTCACCGGAAGTGGAATGACAACCTTTTCTACGGCGTTACGTGGGCGCTGAAGTACGATGGCAGGGGCACCGACGCTGCCATTGGCGGGGCGGTGAACAGGCATGACGGCGATCACTTTGGCCAGGTGATATGGATGCGGTATCCGGGAGATAGTGAGAGCGGATATGAGTGGTACCTCAACAATGGCGTCAAGGATGAGTTCAATATATATGGCAAGGTAAACCAGATGCTGTCTCCGCGGTTGAGTGCCTTTGCCGACCTGCAGCTGAGGCTTATTGGTTACAGTATGGAGGGTCCCGATGACAACCTGTTGCTACTCGACCAGGAGCACCGCTACAGCTTTTTCAATCCGAAGACCGGACTCTTCTGGTCGGCTGCTCCGGGACACGACCTCTATGCTTCGGTGGCAGTAGCCCACCGTGAGCCTACCCGCGCCAACTACAAGGATGCCGTTGGCGATGCCATGGCAACACCGCAGCCCGAGAGGCTCACTGACTTTGAAGCAGGTTATTCGTTCAGGTCGGGTGGGGCGGCTTTGGACGTGAACCTGTATTACATGCTGTATCGCGACCAGCTGGTGCCGACCGGGGAGCTGAGCAATGTGGGGTATCCTATCATGACGAACGTGCGCGACAGCTACCGTGCGGGTGTTGAGATAGTTACGGCGGTGCGGCCGGCAGAGTTCCTGGAGTGGAACCTGAGCCTGACGCTAAGCCGCAACAAGATCAGGGACTTTGTGGAGTACTACACCGACTACAACACCTCCGACTGGAGTGAGGAGTACCTTTCGCGGGAGCTGGGACTGGTAGACATTGCCTACTCTCCGGGTATTATTGGCGGCAGCGAGCTTGTTTTGAGGCCTTTTGAGGCTACGGAGCTGCGGTTGCTGGGCAAGTATGTGGGCAGCCAGTATTTTGACAATACGATGAGTGAGGCACGGCGGCTCGATCCGTATTTCGTGTCGAATGCTGTGGCCACGTACCGGTTTGGTTTCAGTGGTGTTAAGGAGGCTGTGGTGAGCCTGGCTGTGAACAACATTTTCAACAGCATGTATGTGAGCAACGCCTATGGCGGCAACTGGTATGAGGACGGCGTTGAGCAGACGTGGGCGTACTATTTTCCTCAGGCCGGCATTAACTGGATGATGAGGGTAGGATTAACGTTCTGAAACAATGAATAACCTTATGCCCTGGATTACCGAACACTGGCTTGAGATTTTCGGCGCTTTAGCCGGGATTATCTACGTCTTGCTTGAGATAAGGCAGAACATATGGTTATGGCCGGTGGGGATAGTGACCTCGTCGGTTTATATAATTGTCTTCTTCACCAGCAAGTTTTACGCCGACATGAGCCTGCAGGTGTACTATCTGGTTATCAGTTTCTACGGCTGGTACGCCTGGAGCTACGGCACCCTGAACCATGAACCCAAAACCCTGAACCAGCAACCAGAAACCAGCTACCAGCAACCAGCAACCAGCAACCAGCAACCAGAAACCCTGCATCCCACCCCCACCCCCCTCCGCCTCGCGGTGAAGCTGGCTGGCGTTTACATAATCCTGCACGCGGCGATGTGGTATATACTTGCTAACCACACCGATTCGCCTGTAGCCGGGTGGGATTCGTTCACCACGGCCCTTTCGGTGATAGCCACCTGGATGCTGGCCCGCAAATACATAGAACACTGGATATTATGGATAATAGTCAATATTGTATCGATGATTCTCTATATTTACAAGGGATTGTATCCGACCACGGCGCTGTTTTTAGTTTACACACTGATGGCATTTGTCGGGTACCGGGAGTGGCGCAGGGATATAAAAATTAACGAAATAAGCAGTTAAGGGCATTTGTGATGAATCAGACAGATGAAGAGTTACGAAATCTGCGTTGGTATGTCCGGAAAGAGGAGTAACCGGAAGTAGGAAGAACTGGAAAGAGGAATCAACAGGAAAGAGTAGTAACCGGATGTAGGAAGAACCGGAAAGAGGAATCAACAAGAAAGAGGAGCAACCGGAAGTAGGAAGAACCGGAAAGAGGAATCAACAAGAAAGAGGAGCAACCGGAAAGGGGAAACAAGGAACCTGAAAATCCGGAATAAGACCAGTTTTTTGGAAAGCATAGGAATAATGACCAGATGGTATAATTTATCAAATAACTGACATGGCAGTCAAAACCGGAGACAGAATCATGAATCTTGCAGACAGCATAATTGTTATTGTCGCTGACGGGTCGTTTCCCCGTCACCGGGTGCCACTGGCAGCGATTGACGAAGCTGATTTCATTGTCTGCTGCGACGGAGCTGCCTCCTCCCTTGTTGAATATGGGAAGGAACCGGCGGTAATAATCGGCGATCTCGACTCAATTGACCCGGAGCTGGCAGAGAGGTTCAGCGACAGGATTGTTGAGGATTCAGATCAGGAGACAAATGATCTGACCAAGGCGGTGCACTGGTCTGTTGCCCGTGGCGCCAGAGAGGTTATCATAGTCGGGGCCACCGGCAAGCGTGAGGATCACACCCTGGGCAACATCTCCCTGCTGGCTGATTATGGAAAGCTGGTCGAAGTGAAGATGCTTACCGATACGGGAACCATTTTCCCTGTTTTCGGGGATAGTGACAGCGAAGGCAGCCACCGGCAGCCGGCCACCAGCAAACGTCAACCGGCAACCAGCCGCCACTCATTAAGAAATTGGATTATTGAGACATACCCCGGACAACGCATCTCGGTCATATCTATTGACAGCAACACCAGGCTGACGGCTTCGGGGCTCAGGTACCCTGTTGAGGATCTTCTTCTTGAGAGCTGGTGGACAGCCACCCTAAACACCGCAACCGGAGACAGGGTAATACTAACCTTCACCCCTGCCAGGCTTATTGTCTTTCTTGGTCACTAAAAAAACCCATCCACCCTGAGCTCTGAGCCACCCACTCCCGACCTACGGTGCGGGACTCCGCTTCGCCTGCGCAGCAATTGATGGGGGGAGAATCTCCCGGTTCTATGCATATTGCACCCCTGGGGTGCGATTGTACCCCTCTGGGGTGCGATTGTATTCCGCCCCATGCTCCATGCCCTCCCTCCTATGTAAAAAAATGAAGTTTAAAAACACCTTTCTTAGTTACCTGGATGCAGGTTATCAAATCATTTTTTTGTTTAAATTTGATTGCAATACATTTCGCGGGTCATAAAAGTGCAGCACAAGCTCATATAATGGCTCGCTAACAAGTTAGCCCCCATGTGACTGACAGGGCGGTCGCATATCATGTCAAACCATTTTCGATTTAAAAACCTCTGACAAACCATATCAAAGGGAAAGAGATTTTTTGTATATTGGCGATTATTAAAGAGCTTTCAGTTGGTCATTAATGATTCAAAAGCTCACAAATCTGAAGATTTTTCAGACCGGGAAACAGATTTTTAACAGACAATTACAGATGAGGAAACTGGCCAAAAGGATAGAGAAGATTATTGTATACGCCCTTATTGTAATGATGGCAATTATACTTATCCTCGCCACTATTGAATTAGGCTATTACATAATAACCAGCATATTAGGATCAAAATACCTGTTGATCAACCTTGATAACCTGATGGACATGTTTGGGGTGTTCCTGCTGGTACTAATTGGCATTGAGTTACTTGACACCATCAAGGTTTACCTCCGCGAGAATGTTGTCCATGTTGAGGTTGTGGTTTTGGTAGCGATAATAGCACTGGCCAGGAAGGTAGTGGTTTTGAAGGTTGAGGAACTTGATGGGATGGCGATTATCGGCATTGCGTTACTTGTTGTAGCACTGGCTGTTACGTACTATTTAATCAAAAAGGCAGGGCTCATGGTGTGTGACATGGGCGACGATGAGCCGGAAATGAAAGGTCCGGAAGAGGCAAAGAAATAATTTACTGGGGGAACCAGGGGTTCCCGCAATATATTAACGCTCGCTGCATTGACATGAAAAAACTTATTGTACCGGAGATATTCTCCGTTGATGGAACCATGAGGATCGGTATCAGGTTCAGGTACGATGCTCAGACACTCGGACTTGTCAGGCGTCTTCCCGGGGCAAATTTCTCTGGCGAGAGAAAGTGCTGGCACGTTGCCGTCAGGCCTGACATTACGACATTCTTGAGTGAGTGGTTTGGAGAGGACTACCAGGTAGCTGAACCGGCAGACAAGGATGAGCCGGTGGCAAGAGAAGCCACCACTTCTGCCACGGCAGACGACTGGATTCCGGAGTTCATCCCCACCACACGAAGGACATCATCAGGAGGCGATGATATACCGGTAAAGGTTGTAGACCCGTATGTTCCGGCCGGCGCTGATGAGTTGGATATACCCCCATGGCCTGGAGGGGCTTTTCCTCAGCAGGCCACACCTGATACCGGCCGGCAACCCACCACCACCACAGGCCAGCACGAACCACCCACCCCAGCAGGCCTGCCGGCTCCTCCCGGCCCGGAGCCGGGTCCGCCAGAAGAGCACCGGCACGCTCAACCAGGCTTTGTCAGGCGCCGTACCCGTGTTGAGATGGCTAACATTCCCGGTTCCCGAATGATGATGATAAAATTTCACGGATGGTATGACAAGAGTTGGATATCTGAAATGCGTCAGTATGGAAGGGTTGATTACCTGAAGGGCAGGAATGAATGGAGGTTGCCATGGTCGAAGCAGGCTGTCGATTCGTTGAGTGATTATTTTTCGGCTGAGGGACTTGAAGTTGAGGTGCGCAGGAATGTGATTCCTGTTGCGGTGGTAAAGCAGCGCGATGAGACTGCTGGGGAGGTAAGGCAACGGGAGTTAGGCGTGGAAGGGCATGAGGCGGTGAGGCATCTTGAGAGGCACCTCAGGGAGAAGAGGCAGAGTGAGAGCACGATAAAGACGTACACGTCGATGTTGCTTCTGTTCTTTAAGTATTTCAATGATCGTCTTCCTGACGAGATAACCACTGAAGATGTTTCAGAGTTTATGACTGAGTTTGTGATTCCACTTGACTATTCAGCATCTTTTCAGAACCAGTTGGTAACGGCTATCAAGACCTACTATTCGCTAACCGGAGGTAAGGTCAGCACTGCGAGTCTGTTGAGGCCCAGGAGGAGCAGGCCATTGCCGAAGGTCTTTTCCAGGGATGAGGTTAAACGCATACTGAATGCAACGGTAAACATCAAGCACAGGCTTATTTTATGGTTGATTTACTCCTGCGGTCTTCGTCGTGGTGAGATTACCAACATAAAGCTTACTGACCTTGACCGGTCGCGCAACCTTTTGCATATCAGGCAGGGGAAGGGAAAGGTTGACAGGGTTGTGCCCATGTCGGACAAAGTATGGGAAAAAGTTGATGATTACATACAAGGTTTCAATCCGAAGGTATATCTTTTTGAAGGACAATTTGGAGGCAGGTATACGACAGGAAGCGTTTACAATGTATTCCGGAAGGCATTAAGTCGTTCAGGCATTAAAAAGGAAGTAGGCGTACATGCACTTAGGCACAGTTACGCCACGCACCTGCACGAAAGCGGACTGGATATCAGATACATACAAGAACTATTAGGACACAGGAGCAGCCGTACGACTGAGATTTACACCCATGTCAGTCGCCGCAGCCTTTTATCGGTCAGGAACCCGATAGACGACCTTGATCTTAAATAAACCCTGCCATGCCATTTACACCCTCTATGTATTCTACGCCCATTTTATACGCCTTTTACGCCCTTTTACGCCCTTTTACGCCCTTTTACACCTCTTACGCCTTTTACGCCCTTTTTCTTCCTGTACCCTGTACCCTGTACCCTGAACCCTGCACCCTGAACCCTGTACCCTGAACCCTGAACCCTGAACCCTGAACCATGTACCCTGAACCCTGAACCATGTATCCCACAGAGACCCATCGCCTTGACAAACTGCTCGGCCCCTCCGGCTCCTTTGGCGGCTGGATAATATTATTAACCGGACTGGTAGCCATTTTTGCATCATGGACGGCGCTATTTCTGATTCTGATCGGAGCCTTTGCTGCCTTTACCACTACGTTGACGACTGTAGATTTCAGGAACCGCCGGGTAAGGTATGCGACAGCGCTTTTCGGACTGATCAGGGTTGGTCGCTGGATTCCGGTAGAAGGAACCATGACTATAAGGGTAAGGCTGTCGGGGCGCAATCAGACGGTTTACAGTCGCAGCAACAGGCCATTGAGTTTGATTGAGAGGGACTTCAGTGTTGTATTGAAGGAATCAGGAGGCCGGGAAATTTGTCCGTTACAAAGGTTTAAAACCAGGGAGGCAGCTGAGGAGGCAGCGGTTAAGTTATCAGGTCGGTTACAGATACGCGACACCACCCATGATTAATGGTGTTAAATCAGTTCGTTTCGCCTTTTATTTATGGCGGTTTCAGGAATAATGCAGGAAATAAAGGAGGATCGTTATACTTACAGACTTATTGGTATTATCATATGTAACCGGAACCCTTCAGGCCACGACGATAAAGATGAAGCACAGATCGCATATCATGAAATCATTACGGGGTTTAATAACAATTTGGACTGCAATCCTTTCCGCCTCCATAATATTAATAACCGGATGTGTCGGGGATAATCTTACCGATGCGGGCAGTCTGGTTGTTATTGATCTGCAGAAGGAGCTGAGGGGGAAGGCTCTGAATCTTTCAGACATTTGATGGCATGGTAGCGGGAGGTTTGGAGAGAGAAGACCAGCCTCATCCGGGAGCATGGGCCGGCATGCATTCCAGGCTGGGCATATCAGAAGAAGGCAGGATAATGCTTCAGCCATCGGAATCGGACACGGTATTTATGGTATCGGGTAATGATTTGGTTCCATCGATTGTGTTTATCTCTGGCCGGCCGGAGAAGCATGGAGACATGACAAAGGGAGCCTCGAATCAGTTTTTATTTGAGAGCGACGGGATGATACACTTTATGCGGGTAGGATATGAGAAGACTATCAGTCAGGGGAATTCGATGATCAGCATAACAGATGCCGGGTATTATATTTACGAGGTGCAAAAAATGGAGCTAATAAGGGCAGGTCCATTGTTTTGTGAATTAGTGGGTTACGAGTTAGAGTTGCCCGGTTTGGTTTTTCAGGAAGGAGGTTTGGTTCACTGTTCACGTCAGGCGTCGGAATTCCGCATGGCACTCAGGCGATCTTTGGATTCATCAGGCAAAGGATTATCAGGCCAGCCTGGGAAAAGTCAATCAGATGATCTGGCAAAATCTGAGGATTTATACGATTTGATATCAGACGACGACAATCCGGTAATTATCAGAGGCCGTTTAATAAAATAGCCCCAACCGGTCGATGTTGCATACAACCACAAAACCTCACGCTATACAACAACATATTTCCCCATACAAACAATTTGCATAACTTTATAACCAAGTTGGGCACAAGGCTGTAAGACGGTAAAACCTTCTGATAATGAATAGTTTGAAACAAAACGATTGATTGTGAGATACAACATCAAG
>Ga0334895_1000864_pt1 | contig 36242 bp, 33 predicted proteins | sample GraSluR3_MG_7_FD_207229 | JGI IMG/M metagenome (GOLD analysis project Ga0334895, IMG submission 207229) | Sludge microbial communities from methane-producing bioreactor in Wageningen University, Netherlands - Granular Sludge_31_05-R3 | ecosystem: Engineered > Bioreactor > Anaerobic >... | reverse complement strand
CTTGCCCCGATGGGGTATCGTGGATACATCGAAGGTCGACCGGTAAGGTCGATGAACTGAACAGTGAAAAAAACAGCGGGCATTGCTGCTCCGCTGTTTTCTCATTATCTGTTAACGCGTTCTATATATTCCTTAGTCTCGGTGTTCACCAGGATCCTTTCACCCTGCTTGATGAAGATGGGGACTCGGACTGATAACCCGGTATCGGTAACGACAGTCTTGGTGGCACCGGTTACGGTATCGCCCTTGATGGCCTCTTCTGCCTCGGCAACTTCATACACCACCTTGGTCGGCACCTGGATATCGAGGGGTTGGTGTTCCCAGAAAGTCACTCGATACGTCTCTCCCTCTTTCATGATGAACTGGTAATCCTCAAAGGTGCTCATCGGTACTTCGATCTGTTCATAGGTTTCGGTCATCATGAAGTGGAAATGCTCACCATCATTGTACAGGTACTGACAGTCGCGATCCTCTACCGTGATATCTTCAGCATTGTCCTGAGTTTTCATTGTCTCACGCAGGACCTGCCCGGTTGCAGGACTTTTCAATTTGAGCCGAACAAATGCCGATCCCTTCCCTGGATTCACGAATTCTCTCTCCACGCAGATAAAGGGCTGGCCCTTAATCAGCAGCGCGGTCCCCTTGTCTATTTGTCCTGCTTTAATCATTACTCTACCTCATATGTGCGAAATCGGCATCAACGGCCGTCGGCCATCATAGCAGAAAAAGAAAATAAAATCAAATCCCCTATCGTCTTGTATCCGCCCTGCAGCATCAATAACCGATCAAAACCGAGGGCAACACCCGAACAGGGGGGGAAGTGATCGAATAGATCAATAAATGACTGGTCAATGTCCGGGATCACTTCTGCAGTATATGCCCGTTCAGATGAGAGCTGTGCATACTGATCCCGGTAATAGGCTGCTACGGTTTCCCGATTGCGCTGCTCATCATAGCAGTTAGCCAATTCAACACCCCCTGCATACAACTCCCACCTTCTCCGGTATGGGCGTCCCGGTGTTTGTGTGGCAAGACAATCAATCTGCTTCGGATACTCGGTAAGGACAAGCGGTTTATCCTGGGGTAACTCGGGCTCAACACAGTTCAGGAAGATACGGTTGAACGTTTCTTCCCAGCTTTCGGGATGATCAGGAAGGGTAAGGCCGAGACGGATGGCTTCAGAGCGCAGGGCATTGATTGACTGGGTGGCATCAAGATCAAAACCGGCAAAAGTGCTGATTGCTTCAGCCATGCGCATCCTGCGAAATGGCGGCAGCAGATGTTCAGGAGTATCGGGAAGACGTGTTTTTGCCAAAAGTTCTTCAGTGATCGCGATGGAGTCAACCTCATCAGCACCCACGGTGTAATATTCGAGCATGGTGAACTCAGGATTATGATGACTTCCGATCTGTTCCCGATTTCTGAAACAGTGAGAAAACTGATACACACTGCGTCCCGTTTCGGCGATGATCTGCTTCATGAAAACCTCAGGGGAGGGAACCAGATAGAGTTCCCGACTCCCATGGAACTCACTGAGGTACCAGGTGGCAAAATTTGCGATCGTGGGTTCGGGAATCAGGTGGGTAGAGAGCAATGGAGTATCGACTTCCAGATAATCTGACTCGCTGAACCAATGGCGCATATTGCGCATCAGAGTACTTCGTTGTTCAATGGCGGTAATGTTCATGCGCCGACTATATCCTGTACAGCTAACCTTTGTAAAGGAACAGGATATGGACACAAATACAGACCTTCCGTATACTTGAGCGGATGAAGACACACGAATACGATACACATGATATCATATATGCATTAGCTACCGCCTGGGGAACAAGTGCCATTGCAGTCATACGGGTATCTGGGAATGGGTGCATTACGACTCTCTCCAGACTCTTCAGTCGACCGAAAGCACTGCTTTCCGCCCCTTCACATACCCTCGTACATGGAAAAATTATTGACCCGAAGAGCAAAGAACCGATTGATGATGTACTCATTTCAGTGTTTCGGGATGGACGGGGTTTCACCGGTGAAGAGAGTGTGGAAATTTCCTGCCATGGAAGTCTCGCCGGTATTGAAACACTCTTTACACTGCTGCGTGATAACGGAATGCGGCCAGCCGGACCGGGAGAATTTACTTTTCGGGCGTTTATGCACGGTAAGATGGACCTCACACAGGCAGAAGCTGTCATGGAGATCGTTTCTTCTGAATCAGCTCTCGCCCATGCGCTAGCCCTCGGGCGCCTGGAAGGCAACCTGTTTTCCAGAATCGAAGAGATCAAAACAAAGGTTCTTGAAGCTCTCAGTGTGGTTGAGGTGCAGCTGGACTATGCTGAGGATGAAATATCGGGGGATGTGCAATTTCCCTATACTGCAGTAACCGGAGCAAGAAGTGCCATACAAACCTTACTTGAAACGTACACCACAGGAAAACTGTATGGACAGGGAGCTCGGGTTGTCCTTGCTGGTGCAACAAATGCCGGCAAGTCAACCTTGTTTAATCTGCTTTTACGTGAAGAACGTTCCATCGTCAGTGATATCCATGGAACTACCCGTGACTTCATTGAATCACAGACTGTGCTTGATGGCATTCCTCTGCGCCTGTATGATACTGCAGGACTGCGTGAATCTGATGACCACATCGAAAAGGAAGGTATCCGGAGGACGCGGAATTTACTTGCTCAGGCCGATCTTATCCTGTTGATGCTTGACGGTACCGAGCACGATGATCAGACGGTGCAACCGTATCATGATCTTTATCATGACAGGCGATGTATCATCGTGTGGAATAAGACCGACCTTACCACGCGACGTCCCCCTCAGGGGAGTTTCCCCCTCAGTGCCAAACAGGGGGAAGGGTTTGCACAGCTTCGCGATGAAATGATCAGGAGGCTGCGCAAAGGAGCGCTCCGTCCCGGTGGTGAAGACGTGGTGATAGAATCAAAAAGACAACATGATGAGCTGCAACGTGCCTATGATGCGCTCAGCCAGGCTATGACCCTTGCCCGCCAGGAAGTACCGCTCGACATTGTAGCTGTGGAAATGGGGGAAGCACTGGATGCTCTCGGGGCACTTACCGGTGAGGTCACCTCTTCAGATGTGCTAGAACAGATATTCAGTGGATTCTGTGTAGGAAAATAATATGGATTATGATGCAATAGTTATCGGGGCCGGTCATGCCGGCATAGAAGCAGCGCTCGCACTGTCACGGTTATCCTATCGGACCGTGTTGATTACACAGAGTCTTGATGCCATCGGCCGGCTCTCCTGCAATCCGGCGATAGGGGGGTTGGCAAAAGGGAACCTGGTGCGTGAAGTCGATGCCCTCGGGGGCGAGATGGCTCATCTGATTGATCGGTCAATGATACAGTTTCGTATTCTTAATAGAAGGAGGGGGCCTGCAGTACAGGCTCCACGGGCTCAGGCCGATAAATTTACCTACCACCGGCTGGCTAAGGAGACACTTGAAGCTCAGAAACAGCTGTCTCTCTACCAGGATACGGTGGTTGACCTCCTTATAGACCGAAAGAGTGACCGTTGTATCGGAGTAATTACTGAACGGGGCCATCATATTACGTCCCGGGTAGTCGTGCTCACTACCGGAACATTCATGGAGGCGAAGATTTTCATCGGTGAATATGAGGCTCCTCATGGACGCCTCGGAGAACCGGCGGCAATCGGTCTGGGTAAGAATCTCCGGCAAAAAGGGTTTTCGGTAGCACGGCTGAAAACCGGGACACCGGCACGGGTACGTAAGTCGACAATCGACTTTTCGGTGCTGGACCTTCAGGAGGGGGATGAGCTTATGATGCCGTTTTCCTTCGACTATCCTTCGGTTGATCGTCCTTCACTTCCGTGTCATGTGGCTTATACCAATGATGAAACCCATCGAATCATTCAGGAAAATATCGGCAGATCTCCCCTGTTCGGCGGCAAAATAACGGGGAAAGGCCCACGATACTGTCCATCCATCGAGGATAAAGTAGTCCGTTTCCCGGATCGCGAGCGGCACCAGATATTCGTAGAACCAGAGGGCGTGGGAACCGAAGAGATGTATCTTAACGGTATCAGCTCCTCATTGCCGGAAGATGTTCAGGAAGCCTTCGTCCATTCCATTCACGGCCTTGAACATGCTCAGATCATGAGACCGGCATATGCAGTGGAGTATGATTTTCTCGATCCGCTTCAACTGTATCCGTCATTGGAGACCAAACGGCTGCAGAACCTGTTTATTGCCGGACAGACCAACGGGACCAGTGGATATGAAGAGGCCGCCTGTCAGGGGTTGATGGCAGGTATCAACGCAGCACAGAAACTTGCGGGCAATCCTCCGTTGATTCTTGATCGGACCGAAGCCTATACCGGTGTTCTCATTGATGATCTGGTTACCAAAGGAACGCAGGAACCATACCGAATGTTCACCAGCAGAGCTGAGTATCGTCTGAATCTACGGCATGACAGTGCAGATCAACGGCTCACGCCGAAAGGGTATGCGGTGGGACTTCAGTCGGATGAGGCGATGGAACGGTTGCAGCGCAAGATCGAACAGATTGATTCCGTAAAGGATTTACTGGCACAGGAAAAAATCGGAGGGAAACGTGCTGTTGATCTCCTGAAAAAACCTGAAATTTCATTGGAGGATCTGGTAGTAGAGATTCCTGCTTTGCAGACCTTTGATGCCACGGTTCGGTACCAGGTTGAACTCGATATCAAATATGAGGGGTATATCAGTCGGCAACAGCGGCAGGTGGATCGATATGCCCGGATGGAGCGAATCGCGATACCGGAAGACTTTGACTATGATGCTATCAGCGGCATATCTGCTGAATCCCGGGAGAAACTGAAGAGTATCCGCCCTGTATCGGTTGGGCAGGCCGGAAGGATTTCCGGTGTCCGAACGAGTGATCTTGCTATTCTTATGGTGGTACTTTCACGCGGGAGGACGAAAATTGATGAATGACATCGCTTTATTGCGTGAAGGTCTGCAGCAACTCGGTTTACCATTAGATGGTGAACAGGAACAGCAGTTTGCCACCTATATCAGTGAAGTGAATCTATTTAACCGCACCTATCGTCTGGTAAATGCCACCGGTCGGGAGTTTGTGATCAGACATCTTCTTGATAGTCTGGCCGCAGTACCATATATTCGGTCGATAACAACTGCCGCTACCCGGTTGTGTGATGTCGGATCGGGAGCGGGGCTTCCGGGAATTCCTCTTGCGATCATGTTGAAGTCAACTCCGGTTTTCCTGATTGAACGCATGGGTCGAAGAGCCGGTTTTCTGGAGAATGCCATTGCTCGATGTAACCTTTCCGATCGCGTAACTGTTATCCAAAGAGACCTCTCTGAGGTCGTTCAGCAGTTTGAAATCGTGACATTCCGGGCATTTCACCCCTTGCGGGATGTGATTCAAGAGATCGCAACTATTGTTACGGACGAGGGAACAATTTGTGCCTACAAAGGGAAAGAGGAAGTCATTCGGCAGGAGTTGGATGACCTTGAAGTGCTTGAGCAGTCCGGAAAGGGAGGATGTGCTTTCGGGTGGGATACCCGTATCATCCCCCTCTCGGTTCCCTACCTGGATGCATCAAGAAATCTGTTCGTGCTGAAAAAAAAGTTGGAGTGATGTTATGACCGTCGGTGAAGGTTTGCTGCTGGGAATAGTGCAGGGAATAACTGAATTTCTTCCGGTATCGAGTTCCGGCCATCTGGTACTTGCTCGTACAGTGTTTACCATGGGTTCAGTTCCGTTGCTCTTTGATGTACTGTTACATGTGGCGACTTTGGCAGTCATTGTGCTCCATTACCGGGTGAGGATATGGGAACTCATTGAGGTGACGTTCCGATACATACGTCGGCGCAGGCGCCCTGAAGATACACCGCAACTTCGGTTTATTGCGGTGATCATTGTTGCAACGATCTGTACGGTCGCAATAGCGTTGGTCCTTCGTAAAACCCCGCTCGCCGGTGATAATCCTACCATGGTCTCTGTACTGTTTCTTGTCACTGCCGCTTTACTTGCCTCAACCCGGTATCTCGATCGATATATACAACCGAGGGAAGGGTTTTATATGCATCAGGCGCTGATTACCGGCATTGCTCAAGGATTTGGTACACTTGCCGGTATCTCCCGATCCGGTATCACCATCACCGCATCTTTGTACAGTGGTATGAACCGGGAACAATCGGGAGAGTATGCCTTTATCCTCTCCATTCCTGCGGTGTTGGGTGCTTTGGTTCTCTCCCTGGCGGAGGCGACAGCGACTCAGGTTTCGGTCGGAGTGATTCCCACGACAGCCGGTTTTCTTGCGGCATTCGGTACCGGTCTACTCTCCCTTAAGCTGTTGCTTTGGATGGTTCGGAATGCCAAATTGTGGTATTTCAGTATATATCTGGTTATTGTCGGGTTGTCTGGATTTTTCCTTACCGTATAATACAGATAAGCAGGAGGTGGAGTTTTCGTGCGAAAAATTTCTTTGTTTTTCTCGTTAGTGTGTGTTTTCGCCGGTGTTCTGTCGCTGCTTCCTGCAGATGCGGCTTCTTATGTCCCATTTTTTGAACAGGTGGTGCTGGTACGTGGAGAGATTGCACAGAGAATTCCCGTAATTTTCGGTGGTGTATTGGGTGACTATACTGTAGCTGTTCTGTTCGGCAGTTATGCGCTCTTTTTTTTCCTGACCCGCCGAGCGGCAGCCTTCTGGTGGATGGCTCCCTACAGTGCCCTCATCATCTACACCGTGTATCTACTCATGCAGGTTCTTGCCGGTAAGGATGAACCGGCTTTTTTACTCTCCCGGCTTTCGCAGGCACCTACGATGGGAGCAATCCTTATTATTCTGTCATTGCTTCTTGAAATTACCATTGCACTTCTTCTGCTGATCCTTTCGGTGCGGTTGCGTCGAAGGTACCTGCAGAACCGGAAGGTTCAGAATACAAAAGTTTCTGATGTCCGACAAAAAAAAGTGGCACGTAAAGATGCTGCAAAAGCTAAGCGGGAAGCGTATCGCCAAAAGCGAGCTGCGTTAAAACAGCAGAAACGAAAACCGCGAAAAGAACGAAAACAGGATACTCCGCCAGAGCCGGTCTTCACCGATACCCCAGAGCCGGAGACAGAGATTGAATCAGTGGACGAAAAAGATACTCCGTTAGCATTCCCCGCAATTCGTGAGATGCCCCAACTTCGTACCATCAATACAGAAACTCTGGATGATCAGAAGCTCTATGTCGGCTCGGTGAAAATGCGAGATGATGAATCGCTCCTTGTCTCTGATACTCCCATAGATGACGCAGATGAGGCTGAAGAAGTTCCCGTTGAAAGGACCTATGATCCAATCCCTTCGCTTCGCAAACAGTTTGAGCAGGATGCGCTTGTTCCTGAATTCGAAATTGAGCAGGCTCCTGTCCGACCCCGGAAAGTGAAAATTGAAGAACCGGCACCAGCTGAAGTGACGCCGGTTCAGGCTGTTCCCATCGTGAAAGAAGAGCCGAAGGTCACCGAATCTACTGCTCCTGTCGAAGAGGATATTCCTGAGGAAGAAGATACCGATGACATGGATACTGTCAGCGGGGTAGGAGGTCTGGTTTCGTCCAATGCAGGATCATCTGCATTACTCACGCGCAATAAAACCCGTTATAACTGGCCGCCTGAAGATCTGCTGGATACATATCCCGATCATGCAACCGAAATTGATGAAGTGACTCGACTTGCCGGAGAAAATCTGATCAACACGTTGAAGCAGTTCAAAATAGAAGCCGAACTGATGAATATTGTAAAGGGTCCGACCGTGACCATGTTTGAGGTCTCACCGGCCCCCGGAGTCAGAGTAAGCTCAATAATCAGTCTGTCAGATAATATTGCCCTGCAGCTTGCGGCACGTCAGGTCAGAATTGTCGCCCCGATACCCGGCAAGCAGGCAGTAGGTATTGAAGTGCCGAATCATGATCGGAGTATCATTGGATTCAAAGATCTGCTGCCGACTATCGACGCTAAGACATATCAGGTACCTATGATACTCGGTCGAAAGATCACCGGTGAGCCGGTGGTTATTGAATTGACCCAAACACCGCATCTACTTATTGCAGGTGCTACCGGTTCCGGTAAATCGGTCTGCGTGAATTCACTTATCAGTTCTCTGCTATATCGCCGTTCTCCCAAGGATGTCCGCCTGATCTTAGTCGATCCGAAGATTGTTGAGTTGCGTGTCTATAATGGGATCCCTCATCTGCTTACTCCGGTGATTACCGAACCGAAAAAAACCATCAAAGCTCTCGAGTTCTGTCTGTATGAGATGGATCGCCGGTATAAGCTGTTGAATGCACTTGCGGTACGGAATATTGCTGCTTACAATCGGAAAATTCAGGAAATGCATCTCGCTCGAGAGCGACTTCCCTTTATTGTGGTCGTGATTGATGAATTTGCCGATCTTATGACTACCGTAGGGAAAGAGCTGGAGACCCTTCTGGCGCGGCTTGCTGCAATGGCCCGTGCGGTAGGGATCCATCTTGTCCTCGCTACCCAGCGGCCATCAGCGAATGTGATTACCGGTATTATCAAATCAAATATCCCCACCCGTATTGCGTTTATGGTGGCAAGCCAGATTGACAGCCGGATCATCATCGATGAAACCGGTGCAGAGAAGCTGCTCGGACGTGGTGATATGCTGTTTGCACCCGGATGGGACCCTCATTCAGTTCGTATCCAGGGAGCATTTCTCAGTGATGAAGAGGTGGAACGGATCGTTGCTTTCGCAAAAACTCAGGGAGAACCGGATTATCTTGATGAAGCATTCTTCGAAGATGATACCAGCTCTTCTCAAGGTGACGATGATGAGAGTGATGATTCAAGTGATGATGCTCTGATGGAGAAAGCCTTGAGAATTGTGGTGGAACGACAAAGTGCCTCTGCATCATATCTTCAGCGGAGGTTGAAGATCGGTTACAATCGGGCAGCTCGTCTGGTGGAACAGATGGAAGATGATGGATATGTGGGGCCGGCACGGGGGAGCAAACCGCGTGAACTCCTCAGATATCCTGAATGAAGGAGTTTGTGATGGGAAGGCATGCAGTACTCAATGGAACGTTAATCAAAGCAGATGAGGCAACTTTGTCGGTGCAGGACCGAGAATTACAGTACGGTTTCGGTGTGTATGAATCACTGCGGGTCATTGAAGGGAAGGCTGTGTATCCCGAAGATCATATCGAACGGCTTTTTCATTCGGCTTCCGGTATCGAATTACGGCACCAGTTCAGCGCTGATCAGGTATCAGACTGGCTGAAGATGCTGATTGCTTCTGATAATCTTGAAGAGGCTACCATTCGGATTCTCCTGATGGGGGGAATGGATGCCAGACTGTTTATTACTGCGGGGGTGCTTCTCACCTATCCTGAGACCTTCTATTTAGAGGGTATCACCTGTGTCAGCTACCGAGGTGAACGATTATTCCCCCAGTACAAGACCTGTTCACTTTTAATGAATTATGTTGCCTTGCGTCATGCAAGTGCAGCAGGTGCTTTCGAAGCGCTGCTGGTAGACCGTAACGATCGGGTACTTGAAGGAACCCGGAGTAATGTGTTTGCCTGTGCGGGAAATACATTATACACAGCCCCTTCGCATGAAGTGCTTGAGGGAGTTACCCGTGATCGCATTCTGAAAGCGGCTGAGCAGCTCGGATACCCGATCGTGTATGAAGCACCGACACTTTCCGGTCTGGCTGAAAGCCGGTATGATGAGCTTTTTATCTCCTCTACCAGTATGGGAGCATTACCGGTAGCCTCGTTTGACGGAATACCACTTGCTCGAATAGGAACGATTGCTCATCCGATACATGCACTCATCCGTCAATGGGAACGTGATGCTCTACACTAATATTGTGAAACACAGTATAGTTGGAGCATGAAGTTCAAAGAATTACCACTACACCCAGAAGTGATGAAGGGGATAACTGCTGCCGGATTTACAGATTGTATGCCGGTTCAGGAAAAAGTGCTTCCCGGTGCCCTCGCAGGCAAGGATGTCATGGCGCAGTCGAAAACCGGTTCGGGAAAAACTGCAGTCTTCCTCATCACATTACTCCAGAAATACGTAGTTGCGCGGGAAGCAGCGCAACAGCATCCTGATACTACTGATTTGCCAGTCGCCTTGATTGTCGCTCCGACGCGGGAACTCGCCGTACAGATTGAGGAAGATGCCCGCCTGCTAGCGAGCGGTATTCCGAATTTTCGTATCGGGTGCTTTTACGGGGGAGTCGGGTATGCAAAGCAGGATCGACAGCTCACTGAAGGGGTTGATCTGATCATTGGAACCCCGGGCCGTATGCTCGATTATCAGAAGATGGGGAAACTCAACTTCAAATCGATCAACACCTTTGTCATTGATGAGGCTGACCGTCTGTTTGATATGGGATTCTATCCCGATATTCAGAAGATGTTCCGCCTGATGGTGAAACGGGAAAACCGGCAGACTATGCTGTTCAGTGCTACGTTAGGGACCCGGGTACGGAATCTTGCGTGGGATTACATGAATGAACCGATAGAAATCGAAGTGCAGCCCGAAGAAATAACGGTGAAACTGATCACGCAGGAATTATTTCACGTGAGCAAGGAGGAGAAGTTTGATCTTTTCCTTCGCCTGATGACCAAAGAGGATCCGCAAAACGCCCTTATCTTCACCAATACGAAGGCTAAAGCGGTGGAAATCAGTAAGCGGTTGAATGTTAATGGGTACACCACACAGTATCTCATGGGAGATCTTCCCCAGAGTAAGCGGTTGCAGGTTATCAATCGGATGAAATCGGGAGAGCTCAGATTCCTGGTTGCCACTGATGTTGCTGCCCGAGGACTCCAGATTGATGATTTGCAGCTGGTGGTCAACTATGATATCCCGGAAGATTATGAGAGCTATGTACACCGGATCGGGCGTACTGCACGAGCCGGGAAATCGGGAAAAGCGGTTACCTTAGCCTGTGAACAGTATGTCTATGGTCTGGAAGCTATCGAAGATTATATTCAGATGAAGATTCCCGTGATCTGGCCTGATGAAGCGACCCTTCCCCGTGTTGAAGACAAGAGCGCGAAGATGCGTTTTAGAGATCTTGTCAGTGAACAGGAATTTGCCTCACGCCGGAATGCTACTCGTGGTCCGAAGGGTAAAGGGCGGGCAAAGCTGGGCACGACTCCCGGGCGAGGAGCCAAACGTCCAGCGAAGAAACAGCCAAAGCAGCAGAACGAAGGAAAAGAACAACCGAAACGGAGTGGAGAACCGCCACGAAAGCGGCCGGCCCAATTAGCAGCAAAACGATCATCACCACCGGCAGGAAAACGGAGTCAGCGAAAGACCAAGAGTTATCAGGAAATCCAGAAGATGGATTTTGAAGAGCGCATTGCCTATTACAAAGAATCGTATGCTGCTGAGGGGAATTCAGAGAATAAACCAAATAACAATAAACCGCGAAGCAAGACCAACACGCGCACCCCCTCCACAGGAACTACGCCTCAGAAGCGTCAGGATGCGGTAAAAAAGGTCCCAAAGACTGACGAGCAGAAACACACGGAAACTTCAGTTCCCGCAGCTCAGAAACCTCAGAAGAAACGGGGCCTGCTTGCTCGGTTGCTGAAGAGGGTGAAGGGAGATGCTTAACCGATTCATCAGTTATTACAAGCCGTATGGCTCACTCTTTTTTCTCGATATGGGGGCAGCGACTCTTGGTTCGCTGCTTTCCATTGTATTCCCTCAACTCACACGAGAGTTGCTCCGTACCTACATCCCTGATCAGAATTGGAGCATGATGATTACCATATTTGCTGCTATGTTCAGTATTTATGTAATTCAAACGCTTTGTACCTATATCCGGGTGCGATGGGGGCATCAGCTCGGTGTTTTCATGGAAAGCGACATGCGTCAGGATATATTCAGCCACCTGCAGCGACTCTCTTTCGGGTATTTCGATAGGACAAAGACCGGGCATCTCATGTCCCGTATCACCAACGACCTCTTTATGATCACCGAAACTGCTCACCATGGACCTGAGGATCTGCTGATATCTGTGGTAGTTATTATCGGGGCTTATGCCGTGATGTTCTTCAATAGTGTTCCCCTCGCTCTTATCTCGCTTATTCCGCTTCCGTTTATGCTGTTCTTCGGTATCTATTACGGACATCGCCTGAAATCAGGATTTCGGGCAGTCCGTTCAACCGTGGCAGATGTGAATTCTGTAGTGGAAAATTCTATTCAGGGCGTACGTGAAGTTCAGTCGTTTACCAGTGAGAGTTATGAAAGACAGAAGTTTAAAGAGGTGAATACCGTATTTCAGACGGCACGGAGTAATCAGTATCGAATCATGGCCCGCTATGAATCGGTAATGATGTTCTTTCGGGAACTCTACTACTTTACTACGGTTGCCGGCGGGGCAGTGTTGATCTACATGGGCAAGGTTCCGGTGTATGATCTGGTGGTGTTTATCCTCTATGTGGGGATTGTGCTTCCTCCTATTGATCGATTGATCCATTTCACCGAACAGCTCCAGCAGGGTATGGCGGCTTTCGAACGATTTATCGAGGTTATGGATATCCAGAGTGATATCGAAGACCTTCCCGATGCTCATCCCCTTGTGGTAACCGATAAACAGATTGTATTTGAACAAGTGTGTTTTCACTATGAAGGGCAACAGCATCCGGTCCTGAACGGGGTGGATGTAACCATCCCCGGAGGAAATACCGTCGCCATCGTGGGTGAGTCGGGGGTAGGAAAAAGTACGCTTGTATCCCTGATTCCCCGATTCTATGAGCCGCAGTCAGGTCGGATTCTCATTGATGGACAGGATGTGGCTCATGTGAAAAAACATTCACTGAGAAAGCAGATCGGCTTTGTCCAGCAGAACGTATTTCTCTTTGATGGAACCATACGGGAAAATCTGCGATATGGAAAAAGTGATGCTGATGACAAGCAGATGTGGGAAGCTCTTGAACAGGCTAATCTGGGTGATTTCATCCGCTCTCTTCCCGACGGGTTGGATACTGAAGTGGGTGAGCGGGGAACGCGGCTTTCGGGGGGGCAGAAGCAGCGACTCTCCATAGCCCGCGTATTTCTGAAGAATCCTCCGATTCTCATTTTCGATGAAGCCACCTCTTCACTCGATAGCGAATCAGAGGTTCAGATTCAGGAAGCCTTTGCACGATTAGCTCAAGATAGAACCGCAGTAGTCATCGCGCACCGCTTGACGACAGTGCGGAATGCAGACATCATCTGTGTACTCAGCAACGGTATGATAGAAGAGTCGGGTACCCATGAGACACTGCTTGCACAAAACGGTGTCTATGCACGGCTGTATCGGAATCAGAAGCTGCGATAATGGGAGGAGTGGACCGTGAAATATATTCATTTGGCATTAGCCGTACTGATTGTTGCCGTTACTTTTATCCTCTCCATCTTTATTGCGATGATCCCGGCTGCTATCATGCGGTTACTGAAAAAAGAGGCTGCTGCCCAGCGATGGATGCGTTTTAACGGAACAAACATAGCGCGGACAGTTCTGTGGTCTTTAGGGGTACGCGTCAAAGTTTCAGGGGTCCAATATATTCCTGCAGAAGGATCGTCGGTGTGTTTTGTGTCAAACCACCAAAGTGCCCTCGATATCCCTGCAGTGCTTGCTTCCTTAGCAATCTGGCCCGGGTTCATCACCAAGGCAGAGCTGAAAAAAGTCCCGATACTCAATGCATGGATCCGCGCCATGAACTGTGTCTACATCGACCGGAACAGTCCTCGTTCCTCCATCGGAGCCATCCTTACTGGAGTGGAACATATCAGACGGGGAATACCGATGTTTATCTTTCCCGAGGGGACCCGGAGCAGAACCGGAGCTTTGGGAGAATTTAAAAGTGGAGCATTGAAACTCGCTACGCGGGCCAAGGCTGCCATCGTACCCATCACGATTGATGGAACGAGAAAAGCCCTTGAGGCAAAAAAGGGGATTCGGCGGGTAACGGTGTATGTGTCAGTAGCTTCACCTGTGATCACTGCTGAGCTTGATGAAGAGGGATTGAAGGAACTTCCCGATCACGTATATCGGACCATCGAACAGCAGTTCAGATCTCTCAGTGATCAGACGGTATGAGAGCCATGCTAGAGCTGCATCATGTTGGATTTACCTATCGTTCATACGGTGATACACAGCCGCATGAACCGGTTCTCCGTGAAATCTCATGCGTAGTTCCCCGGGGGAAGCGCGTGCTGATCCTCGGACTTCCCGATAGCGGCAAATCGACACTCACCAGAATCATCGGTAACCTCATTCCGCGATTTGTGGAGGGAGAGCTTTCCGGGAGTATTACGATTGATGGCGTTCCCCTGCATGCGGGCAAACCGTGGGATCTCACCGATACGTGTACCTTAGTAGCGCAAAATCCTCAGGAGCAGCTGCTGATGACCACCTGTGGTGATGAGGTGGCCTTTCCGCTGGAATCGCTTGGTATTCCCCGAGAGGTGATGGTTAAACGGATACAGCAGACCTTAGCCCGCTGGAAGCTTACGGATATGATGGATGTGAATCCCCAGGAGTTAAGCGGAGGTGAACGTAAGCGTTTGCTCCTTGCCACTGCAGATGCTGTTGACGCACCGCTGTGGGTCATGGATGAACCGTTTGATGATCTTGATCCTGCGTGGCGATCAGTACTTCTGCATCGCATTTTCTCAGGCGATCGAACGGTTGTTGTGTGTGCTTCCCGCTATATGGATGAATTTCGGGGGGTCTTTGACTCCTGTTACTTCCTGCATGATGGGATCCTCCATCACGGCAGTGAGGAGGAGATTGTTCTTGCCTTTGATCAGGCTGCACAGGCTCATGTGCCGGTCGTGGAATCCACCCAGGAAAGCGATCAATCTTCAAAGCTTTCGGCAGAGGATCTGGTTATTGTTCATCCCAGGCGATCGGTTTCTTCCGCCGTACCCTTTTCCCTTTCAGTGCCCCGGTTTTCTCTCACCACAGGAGAGGTGGTCGCCCTTGTCGGTCCCAACGGGTCGGGAAAGAGCACCTTCAGTCGTGTGCTCTGCGGCCTTGATCCATACGTATCAGGGAGTATCGGGATTGATGGGAACCATGGGAGTCGGGAACAGTTACGGACAAGTGTGGGGTATCTCTTTCAAAATCCCGATTTCGGCATATTCCTTCCTACCATAGCAGAGGAACTGATCTGGTCACTGCAGCACAATCCGGCGGTTCCGGTTCACCAGCATCGGGCGATCATTGAGGAGACGGCCCGGTTGTTCAGACTTCGTCTTGAAGATAACCCGGCAACAATGAGCTATGGCGCCCGAAAATATCTTCAGGCTGCCGTCTATTATATTCTTGATCGCCCCTTTTATATCATCGATGAGCTCGATAGTGGTGTCACCTATGCTGCGGCATTTGAGATTGTCTCATTACTCAGACAGCGCGGTGCAGCAGTAGTGCTCATCACACATGATCATACATTTGCGAAAAACATTGCTCAACGGCAGTATACCATAGACGAGGGGAAACTCTATGAGCAAGAGGTGGGATTATGACCACCAGTACCTTCATTGCGGGAAAAGGCGTGCTCTACCGCACAGATGCACGGGCAAAATTGCTTGCACTTATCCTGCTCTGTGTCCTCGTATTCCTGCCAGTTTCCACCGGTGGCATATGGATACTCTTCGGTATGGCCTGGGTCCTGGCATATCATGCAACCGGCTTTCGCCAGGCGATGCAGCCGGTGAAGTCCATCCTTTTCATGCTGATTATTATGACGTTGTTTACCCCATTTACCTATCGTGAGGGGACAGTTGTCCTGCAGCTTGGTTCACATCTTATGCTTACCCGTGAAGCACTTGAGAATCTGAGCATCCTTATGGCACGTTTTCTGAGCATCACATATCTGTGTACACTGTATGTGTGGACCACCCCTATGGCTGATATCAACCTGGCACTGCGCTGGTATGGGCTTTCGTATCGGGCTGCACTTGTGCTCACTTTGGCATTCCGTTTTATCCCGTTTATTGCAGATTCTTTTGCCATGATACAGGATTCGCACGCCTTGCGTACCAGTGCGATCCATGCGGGGAAAAAAACGTGGAAGCGGAAGATTGCCGATGTGGTACCAACGGTCACCGCAGCACTTGTCTTTGCTTTAAAATCGATTCCATACTTAGCTATGAGCCTTGAGCACCGAGGATTGGGGAGGCTACAGAAGCGGACTAGTTTCCGCCATTTGCCCGCACGCGGGGGTTTTCTCTTTACCCAAATGGTGGTTTCCGTTATGATTCCGACAGTTTTATGGGTTTTGTTCACTTAGTAGCATAGGAGGAGAACCATGCAGCAACCATTAGAGAGCCGTCTAACAGCGATTCGTATCGCGCTCACTGCAGTGCTTACCGCAGTGGTCGTAGTTTTCACCCTGATCGTTCGTGTCCCTACCCCTATTAAGGGATACATCAGTCTCTGTGATGTCGTGATTACCTTTTCCGCATTCCTGTTTGGACCGTGGGTTGCGGCAATTGCCGGGGGCGTGGGGACCGGTATTGCCGATTTGATCGGTGGTTACGCCCAGTGGGCACCGCTTTCCTTTATCATTCATGGGTTGCAGGGTTTACTCATCGCCCTAATTGCCCGTTCAAAAGCAGGAAAAGATGCAAAACTGCTCCTGATGATACTCGCAGGGGTAATCGGTATGCTGGTGATGACAGGGGGGTACTATCTTGCAGGGGGATTCCTGTATGGATTTGAAGCTGCTCTGGTTGAGATTCCTTTAAACCTGATGCAAAGTGGTGTTGGAGTGATTCTCGGCATCGCCGTTTCTAAAGCAGTACTGAAAGCCTATCCGCCGGTACGGGCTCTCGCGCAATAATCATTTCAGGAGGTTTTATGGATACCACCGCACATGATACCATTTTAGTTCTCGATTTTGGTGCCCAGTACAGTCAGCTGATTGCACGGAGAATCAGAGAGCAGCATGTGTACAGTCAGATCGTTCCCTATACCATCACTGCCGACGAGGTGCGAAAGATGCACCCGAAAGGACTGGTGTTCTCCGGAGGACCTGCAAGTGTCCGTACTGCTGATTCTCCACGACCTGATCCGGCTTTATTTGATTTAGGTATTCCTATTCTCGGCATCTGTTATGGCCTGCAGGTGTTGTCGGTCATGCAGGGAGGGACTGTGGAGCGTCCGCATCGACGGGAGTATGGGTTTGCCCATCTGCATATCAATCATCATGATTCTCCTTTGCTCACCGATATCCAGGATGATAGTCAGGTATGGATGAGTCATGGAGATGCAGTTGCTGACCTTCCTGATCATTTCGTCTGTGCTGCATCGACAGAAACGTGTGCCTATGCGGTAGTTGAGTATCCTGAGAAACAGTGGTATGGGGTACAGTTCCACCCTGAGGTCGTGCATTCGGAACAAGGGACGCAACTCCTTGCCAACTTTGCTCTCGATATCTGCAAAGCAACTGCAGATTGGAGTATGGAAGCTTTCATTGAAACGCAGATTGCTGAAATACGGCGTCTGGTTGGGAAGAAACAAGTCCTGTGCGGACTTTCCGGCGGTGTGGATTCTTCGGTGGCTGCAGCACTCATTCATCGGGCAATCGGCGATCAGCTGATTTGTGTATTTGTAAATAACGGATTGTTGAGAAAAGGTGAAGCGGATCTGGTTCTCACCGTATTCCGTGACCATTTCAATATTCGCCTCATGTATGCGGATGCCGAGCAGCAGTTCCTTGATGCGCTTGAAGGGGTAAGTGATCCGGAAACGAAGAGAAAAATTATCGGTAAAGTATTTATTGATGTATTTGAAAAAGAGGCTCGAGCTGCTGGAGAGATTGATTTTCTTGCCCAGGGGACATTATATCCGGATGTCATTGAGAGTATCAGTCCTTCAGGGGGACCATCGGTCACGATAAAAAGTCATCACAATGTGGGTGGTCTTCCTGAAGATCTCCGTTTCAGCTTGCTTGAGCCGCTTCGGGAATTATTCAAGGATGAGGTGCGGTTGCTGGGTAAAGAACTTGGACTTCCTGATGAGATTGTATTCCGCCATCCGTTCCCCGGACCTGGATTGGGCGTTCGTTGTGTGGGTGCGGTTACCCGTGAGCGGCTGGATACTCTGCGGGAAGTTGATGCAATTTTCATCGAAGAGATCCGTAAAGCCGGGCTCTATGATGAGATTTGGCAGGCTCTTGCCTGTCTGTTGCCGGTCCGCAGTGTCGGTGTGCAGGGTGACGAGCGGACCTATGAGGAAGTGTGCTCACTGCGGGCAGTGACCAGTGAAGATGCGATGACTGCTGATTGGTATCGCTTCCCTCCTGAGGTCCTGCAGAGAGCATCATCCCGGATTTGCAATGAAGTATCCAAAGTGAACCGAGTGCTCTATGATATCACCAGTAAACCGCCAGGGACCATCGAGTGGGAATAGGAAAGTCTATGGAAAAAACACATCAATACGGAAATCCGGTTGTAAGACCAAAGATCAGGAAACGATGGCCTCGAGACCGAAATGACGGGCGGCGTCTGATGCACACCGATACGTTTTTCACCATCATTCCTCATATCATGACTACCAGAAATGATGCCGAGGTGGGAGCTTCATTCAGTATCGACATCACCTCAGTGCAGCGATATCTTCGTAAGCGTCGAGCTGAGGACAGTCCCATCGGACAGGAGATCACCTTCATCGATGTGGTGATGGCGGCTATTGTACGGACTATGAGCCAAAAACCGTATATCAATCGGTTCATTGCCGGGCGGAAAGCCTATAGTCGGGATGAGATGAGCATCTCATTAGCCATTAAGAAGGATCTGACTGTTGCGGGTACACAGACGATAGTGAAAATGGTTTATGATCCGCGGGATACGATCTTTGATGTGGCAGTACGTCTCCAGCAGGAGATTGAAAGGAACAAGGATGCCATGACCAATAATTCCACCGATTCCTTTGCGAAATTTGTCAATCATCTGCCTTCATTTCTCATTCGGGCAGTCGTGGGTACCATTAAATGGCTCGATTTCCATGGCTGGATGCCTCAGGCTATCCGGCGGTTAAGTCCGTTTCACTGCAGTGTGTTTGTCACTGCCATGGGTTCGATTAACTTCGCTCCCATCTACCACCACATCTATAATTTTGGCACGTGCAGTGCTTTTATTGCTTATGGTCCGAAATATACTCAGCGGATGATCGCCTCTGATGGTTCGGTGGTTGAACGGAAATTCATCGACTTCAAGCTTGTGGGAGACGAACGAATCTGTGATGGGTTTGGAATGGCTGCTGCATGGAAGGAGCTCATGCGGTACATCAAGCATCCTGAGCTGCTTGAACTCCCTCCCGAGCAGGTGTTTGCTGATCACGGAATCTAAAAGACCGGTCGTACCGTAATAGTACCGCTTTCAGGTGATCGGACAGTTATTGAGCGATCAAATATAATCCGCGCAGTAACTGTCGCTGCCAAAATCAGGATGGCTAGGGTGATTGCTGCACTGAGCAGAAGTTTATTGCTTCGTTTCATTGTTGTCCTGTTCCTTTCTGCAGGTTCGTAGGTGCTGCAGGATATCTTGTTCGCTCAAGCCGAGTTTTTCCATAGTCGAGAACAGTGCGGGAAGTTCTCGTGAGAGAAATTCCTGCCGTTTCTGTTCAAGCACCCGATTGCGTGCATCAGAAGCCGTGAAGTATCCAATACCCCGTTGGTTTTCCAGCGTTCCCGACTCCTGGAGCAACGTGTAGGTACGGGTAACCGTATTGGGGTTTACTTCGAGCTGAATTGCCATATCGCGAATTGACGGGATACGTGAACCATCGGGCCATGTTCCATTCAGAATCTGGTCGTGCATATAATCTGCTATTTGCAGGTAGATAGCGCTTCGGTTGTCAAACTGCATCGGTTGCCTCCACCTCTTTTACCCGCTGATACGCAGTAAACCAGCAGAATAACGGAATGATCAGCCAATAGAAAATACTTCCTACCCATTCAAGTACACCGAATAGGGTTTGATGATCCTGTATCGCTGATGAATCCACAATGATCTGCATTGATCGTAACTGCTCCATGTACGGGGCGAATGCGATGCGCATCAGGGCTGCAGTGTACAGTCCAACGATGATACCAAGTAAGCCGATGGCAAGAACTGTTTTCACAAAGTGTGCTTTTCTGAAGTAGGTGGCTCCAAGCAGGAATACCGATTGAATTGCTAAATAATGGCCGATCTGTTGCAGTGTAGCAAGAGAAAAGGGGTTGAATAGTATAATTGGGCTACCAAAGAACATCCGTGTGATCAGTTCGATACATACCGAGGAGATGCCGAACAGAAGGGCAAGAACCACCGGATACCCCACAGCAGTGATAAGTCCTTTTGCAAGGAATTTTTCCAACTGTGATGCGGGGAGCATCAGGTAGTTGTGTTGAGCACTCTTATTGAAAAGATCCTGCGCAAAGATGGTACTGGTCAGAATGAGTCCTCCAACGAAGAGAAAAAGGGAAAAGGTTCCTGAGTAGTTTTCAGCTGCCGGGAGGATAAACTGCGTCTGCCATGCGATAAAAGCATCAAACAACTCCTGGATGAGCAGTATCAGGGTCACCGCTGTAGCATAGATGAGTAAAAGTCGCTTTTTCTCAAGTAATTCTCTTTTTATAATGTTCAGGAATATCATGCGAGACCTCCTGTGATACTTTCTGATCTATTCTTCAGGAGACCAGGCTGGGCGATGATGGCATTGAAGAGAACTTCAAGATCAATGGAGGTCTCCTCATCGGTTTCTTTTCGACGGTACATGGCCATGTATCCCCCGGGGACCTGTTCGGAATATACTACATCTTCTGAACTCGGGACCGTACGTTCCAGGACCATGGTGAACTGCTGTGCTACAGCATCAAGTGTGGAATTGCATACGACTTCCCCTGCATCAATAATGATCACCGGATCAATGAGCGTTCCCATATCACGTACCTGATGCGTGCTGATGATGAACGTGCGCTCATCAGTCATTGCCGAGGCAACGGTACGACGGAACTGACTTTTTGATGGGATATCCAGACCATTGGTGGGCTCATCAAGGATGAGGAGTGCGGTATTTGATGCGAGTCCGAAGGAGAGAAGAAACTTTTTCTTCTGTCCGAAGGAGAGGGTGTGGAGTGATTGAGTCAGGCTCACTTCAAATTCTCTACAGTATTCCAGAAAAGCCGATTCATCAAATTTTGGGTAGAAGGGGGCATACGTTTTCAGATACTGTTGTGCGGTGATGTTTGGGAGATAAAACTCTTCAGGAAGATGGAAGAGATCCTGCAACATCTTCGGATCGCGTTCTTTCGGGGTGCATCCCAGCACAGAAATCGTTCCGTCTTGTGGGAATAATTGTCCTGAGATGAGTTTAAGCAGGGTGGTTTTCCCCGCTCCATTCACCCCGAGCAGGCCATAAATTGTTCCCGAAGGAATCTCCAGGTCGAGGTGAGTGAATAGCGGTTTCTTTTCGTAGTGAAACCGTACGTGTTGCATGTGTATCATAGTTCAGCAACTCCTTGCAGTATTAGTGTACTACCTAACTAATACACTAACTTACCCCTGCATGTCAACAGGAAATGGAAACTTATTGTGTTCAAATCGCAATTTGAGTAGAATGGCTTTATGAGTACCGAGCCTGATTTGCCCAGAGATTTTGAACGGAATGTACAATTCTATAAATTTTGTGCATATGGATTTCTCAAGAATCTTCGATTCTACGAACCATTTCTCATGTTGTTTTTTCTTGAGAAGGGGTTAAGTTTTCTTGAGATAGGGACGCTCTATGCTGCCCGGGAGATCGTCGTGAATATCATAGAGATCCCTTCTGGTGTTGTCGCGGACAGTCTTGGGCGTCGACAATCCATGGCAGTTTCATTCATCTCATACATACTTTCATTTATCGTCTTTTTTGTTGCCCAGTCATACTGGGTTCTTTTTGCAGCAATGATTGTGTATGCAGGTGGTGAGGCTTTTAGGTCAGGCACCCACAAGGCGATGATTTTTGATTATCTGAGGATGCACAATTGGGGACATCTGAAGACGCATTACTACGGTCATACCCGCGCATGGAGTCAGGCAGGAGCTGCCCTCTCTGCGCTCATTGCTGCATTTCTCGTATTCTGGCAAGGTTCGTACGCTCCCATCTTCCTCTACACCATCATTCCCTATGTGTTTGATTTAGCGCTGATTCTCAGTTATCCAAAAAACCTGGATGGTCCCCGCCATACCAGTGACAAGACGATAGCTTCTGAATTCGCATCGGTATTTCGTTCTCTTGTGAAGAGTCTCCGTAATCCCGATCTGATACGCGCAATTGCCAATCAGTCGCTGTACAGTGGATACTACAAAGCGTTCAAGGATTATCTGCAGCCGATTTTAAAGAGTTTTGCTCTGGCTATTCCTGTACTGCTTGCTCTTCAGGATGATCAGCGCACTGCATTGATTACCGGATTTGTCTACGCATTACTCTATCTGCTCACTGCATATGCATCAAAATCTTCAGGAAAGTTTTCCGAACGGTTCCACACCTTAGCAGTACCGCTGAACACTATGCTCTATCTCGGTATTTTCTTTGGGATCCTGAGCGGCATAGCGTACTGGCTGGGAGTTCCCCTTGCTGCGATTCTGCTCTATGTCGGTATCTACGTGATTGAAAATCTGCGTAAACCCATGGGTATTGCCTATGTGACAGAACGGATGGATCAGGGTTCTCTTGCCTCTGCTCTTTCGGTGGAATCCCAGGCAGAGACCCTTGCTGCAGTTATTATTGCACTTCTTCTCGGGTTCTTCAGTAGTCTCTGGGGTCTCGGTATGGGAATTCTGGTGGTATCTGCCGTGGTTTTCATCCTTTCGCTTTTTGTAAAACTGCCACGGCTTGATCAGGTGAAATCCTAGGATCTTTACCTGTTCTTCACCTGCTTTTTACCCTATCATCAGAAATGCATTGTATGATTTCAAAGAGGGGGCAATGTGATGGCAAAACTGTTTGTCGTAGAAGATAATAGCGGCTTGCTGGATGCCGTGGTTTCCTACCTGGAGGTAGAAGGTCACACAGTGGTCCCGTTTGATCGTATAAGCGGGGTCTTTGAAGCTACACGAATGGCTCAACCGGATGCCATAATCCTGGATGTTATGCTTCCCGATGGTGATGGATTTCACCTTGCACGAAAAATCAAGCATGAGCGGGATATCCCGATCCTGTTTCTCACTGCCCGTACCTCCGAGTCGGATAGAATCACCGGTTTTGAAATCGGGGCGGATGATTATATCACCAAACCGTTTTCCATGCGGGAGCTGGTTCTGCGCATCAGAGCGCTGCTTGCCCGTACCACCGGCAGACAGGAAACACCTGAGCATGCGGTATCTCAGTGGGAACTTGATGCACATATACTTACCCTGGATAACGAACGGCATCTTTGTATCCATGATGATCAGGAAGTGAAACTTACTGCTACCGAGTGGAAGATCCTTGCATTTTTGGCAGAGCGGGAACAGACGGTGATCAGCAGAGAGCAGATTCTCGGAGTGTGTCTCGATTATCTTGCAGAGGGCTCAGAACGTGCTGTGAACACCCACATGAAGAACATTCGTGCCAAGCTCGACTCGCAGCAGTGGATTGAAACAGTACGGGGTTTCGGTTACCGGTTTGTAGGAAAGAGGCTGTCATGACGTTAGTGAAAAAAACGTTTCTTCTGTTTCTCATCGCGTTTATCTTCCAGATTTCTGTAGTTGCCCTCGTGGTAGGCTTCGGCCTTGATCGTTCTGAAACACAGTGGCAGCGGGTACGAGCACATCAAGCCTATGATACAGCTCAGGCTCTGCTGCTTGGAGATGAAATTGAGGGAGGCTATGCCGGTCAGCTTGCCGTATTCTCTCCTGATGGCCAGCTGCTGCAAAGTTCCCGCGGTATGGGAATGCATGGAAACATGGGGCGCACTATGATGGCTCAGATGCAGCCGATATACCGTAACGATCAACTCATCGGCTATTACGCAACCGGCGATATTTCATTTGCATCGGATAGTGCAAATCAGACTGTAATGAGTACGATGCTTATCGCCTTGGTGATTTCTTTGGTACTTTCCCTTGGCATTGCACTTGCTGCAGCGCTCTATTTTTCCCGCAAGGTCAGCCGTCCTGCTGATTATCTTGCTCTGCAGTTGGAGACTATGACCCGAGGTGATCTCTCTCAACCGGTATCGGCTGCCGGTTCCCACGAACTGGTACGCATCGCTGAATCGGTTGAACAGCTACGGAATAAACTGCTTCATGAACAGACTATCAGGGCTCAGTGGTCTCAGGATATCGCCCATGATCTCAGAACGCCTGTCGCCTCGGTCAAAGCGCAGCTGGAAGGGATGCGTGATGGGATTTTGCCCCCCGATACACCACGATTTGAACGTACGTTACATGAACTTGAACGGATGGAGCAGCTGATTCGGGATCTTGAGACCTTGATTCGCCTTGAAGACCCCGGTTCCCAGGCTGCTTATGAGCGCATTGACGTGCAAACTTTTCTTCAGGAGCTTTCTGAGCAATTTGAAGCGCAACTGGTCCAACAGCAGACCTCTTTGGTTACCCACAGCACGGTGGACTATCTATTCGCAGATGAACAGTTGCTGAGCCGTGCGGTGAGCAACCTGATGAGCAATGCGCTCCGGTATGGCAGTACGGGGACCCCAGTGACCATCACCGTCTCTTCACAGCAAGTGGCGGTACATAATCAGGGGAACCCGATACCGGCTTCCGAGATACCGAAACTAACCCAGCGGTTGTATCGTGGTGAGTATGCCCGCTCAACATTTGGCTCAGGGCTCGGTCTTACGATTGTTGAGCGCATAGCCCGACTACACAATGGTTCAGTTTCAATAACCAGTGATGTGCAGTCGGGGACCGTGGTTACTATCCATTTAGCCCGGCAGGAATCAGAGATCGGAAACACGTAATAATTGCACGGTATTGCTGCCGGCAATGCTGAGGAGATTTCCCGCGGGTGAAAGAGTGATCGTATCGGGAATGAACTGTCCGGTAGACATGCCTTCAGTTGAGTATATCGGAGCTCCCCCGGAGAAACTCATGTGATACACCGCAGGATCTTCTCCTGCATGTACCGCCCAACCCTCTCCGGGAATGCCATCAGATACAAAGGTCTTTACCTGATCGGTTTGCGAGGAGACTTTTGCCAGGTGTGTTGCGCCGTTGTACATATGCAATCCATCCTGCATGGCCCCCATGACATTATTATCGACAAACCATGCATCATACGGGCCGCCGAGATTAGGGTCGCTTTCAAAGTAGGAGTTGGCAAAGTCAATGTACAATGCGTTTTCAGATGAGAGATTCAAAGCAGTGGTAAAGGTGAAAAAGGCACCGATATCGGGGCAGGAGATCACAAACCGGGAGCCTTGTGCAGCTACCCGCAAATACTCCGGTGCATCGAGACTTCCCCCGGGAATATAGACATAGGCATACCGGAAAGGAGTGACATCCTGACTACTGTAGGGGGCATAGTAGAGCCGATTGGTGGTATCATCCATCAGGAACACATAGTTGTTGACTACGTCCAATCCTGCGTTGGTGATGGTATTTCCCCATGGATAATCACCCCCATCGCTCTTGCAGGATGTGATTTTTGTCAGAGAGGCACTTGTGCTGTCGTACTGATAAAACACAATTAACCCCGAATCTCGCGCTGTGGTGCAGATGATATCATCGAAAGTGTCTACTTCAAGATCGGTAATTCCTTCAGTTGGGAATGGGTTGTCGCTATGAGCAAGTCCGTTACTGCTGAAGCTGTCGATGACGATGAGTCTGTCCTGCACTACTTCACACAGCTGCAGTCCATGCGTGCTGGCAATCAACAGTCGGCCATCCCGCATGAATGCAGTATCGGTTACCCCTTGTACCCAGTAGAGCTGATCATTGCTATCGGTATCGCCGGCGGTAATGGAATCCACCGAAACGGGGATACCTCCCAACGACTCAACCGATGCCTGAAAAGGGTGCGTTTCAGACCCCACACTCCCGATTCCATCGGTTTGTGCAATCACATCAAGACGATGCGATCCCGTGAACGTAGAGAATTCTGCAGTTTCTCCCTGTGCAAACCATTGTCCATCAAGATACCAGTCAATCTGGAGAGGGTGTCCGCCTCCTCCTCCGGTGGGTTCGAATGCAACCGTAACCGGTGTATTGGGGAGTATGGAAGAACCGATTGAGGTGATCATGCCGGTTACCGGTTCAACCACGCCACTAATAATAGAAAGGCCTGTTGCCTCAGGTGTCGGTTTGTCGATAACAATGGGGATATCACGTTCACTGAGCATCCCATCGAGGATTCGTATAGCGACAATTCCCCCTCCGATACTCACCCCGCGTGAACTGAGGTTGTAGGTAAGCTCGTATGATCCGGTACTTAACATGCCTTCAAACGATGCACTTGCTGTAGCGAGATCAACGGTTTTTCCTGAAGTAACAGTGTCAAATGCTTGGGCTCCCTGTTCCCTGATTTTTAAATCGAAAGCAATTTCATCGAACTCAGAATCTCCCCAGAAAAATCCAAGGCGTACCGATCCTGAACCCTCAAAATCATCAAGATAGACATCTACCCGATTTTCCTGAGTTGTCAGGTGATGGGTCACTGACCCTTCGGCGATCTTGGTTCCCTGCTGATTGAGTCCTTCGACATGAATCGTCCATGACCCGATCACCAGTCCGTTAATTTCCACCTGTGCGCTACTGGTGGCAAGGCTGAAGGTATTGTCATTTGGACCTTCCCCGGTAATGGTATAGCCGGTGATGGCCAAACCTTGCCCTGATGGGCTGACCGGATCCCGTGTGTTGCCTGATGTATTATTACTTTCAGTCATAAATCTCAGCTGCATGGTCGTGGTTGAAGCACGTTCCTCACAACCGGTGAGTGCCAGTACTGCAGTGAGTACCAGTGCTGCAATGAAAAGAACCTGTGTTTTCATAAGAACCTCCATCAGCTTAACCTCACGCAAGACAAAACTGCTTCACTTTTGATCTGCTGTCTTGCAAGAAAGCGCTGATGGTGGTATCACTCAAATATGAAAATCAAACAAATACTAAGTCCTGAACTGATCTCCACTTCATTGAAAAGCACCACGAAAGAGGGTATTATCGGTGAGCTTCTCGATATTCTGATTGCCAATAAGAAGATCTCCGACCGTGAAGCAGTCCTTGCCGCCGTGATGGAGCGGGAACGAAAAATGTCTACCGGTATCCAGCACGGAGTGGCTATTCCTCACGCAAAGACCAAAGCAGTCAAAGAGCTGGTTGCCTGTATCGGACTGAAACCTGAAGGGGTTGATTTCGATGCGCTTGATGGAGAACCCAGCCGGATTTTCATCATGACCCTTTCCCCCATTGATCGCGTCGGTCCTCACGTGCAATTTCTCGCCGAAATCAGCATGGTAATCCAGACAGATAAAGCTCGACAGCAGTTGCTTCAGGCCAAGACGCCTCAAGAAGTCCTTACCGTATTCGGATTGTGAGGTGCGGTTATGGCACATGAAATGATGTTCTTAGCCCTTCAACTGGGCGTAATTCTCGTAGTGGCAAAATTCAGCGGTTGGATTTTTTCTCGAAAACTCCATCAACCAAAAGTTCTTGGTGAGTTGGTAGCCGGTATGCTGATCGGTCCGTACGTTCTTGGAGCTGTTCCTCTCGGGTCACTCGGACCATTATTCCCGCTCACCGGAGGTACTATCCCGGTCAGTCCTGAGTTGTATGGTATTGCTACGATAGGTTCTATTTTTCTCCTATTCACCAGTGGACTGGAAACTGATCTTCCCACCTTCCTCCGTTTTAGCGGAAAGGCTTCGGTTGTCGGTCTGGGTGGGGTGATATTTTCATTTCTGCTCGGTGCCGGAGTGACCGTATTGCTTCATCCTGAAGTGCATTCGATCATGGATCCGGAGGCTCTGTTCCTCGGGACGATCTGTACAGCGACCTCAATCGGTATCACCGCCCGAATTCTCGGTGAGACAAAAAAGATATCTACTCCGGAAGGGGTGACGATTCTTGCCGCTGCAGTACTTGATGATGTGATCAGTATTGTACTGCTCTCCGTGGTCGTCGGTATTGCTTCAGTAGAGATGGGCGGAGGTTCCATCGCGTGGTCAACCATAGGAGCTGTTGCGTTCAAAGCTGTCGGATTCTGGGCAATCTGTATGGTAGTAGGAATTTTTGCTGCTCCCCATCTCACCAAGCGGATGAAGAAACTTGAGTCATTGAGTGTAATGGCTGAGATTTCATTTGGGCTTGCACTCTTGTTAGCTGGACTATCCGAGATGGCTGGACTGGCAATGATCATCGGTGCCTATATCGCCGGGCTCTCATTCAGTCAGACTGATGTATCTATGGAAATTACTGAACGAGTAAAGGCTGTTGGCGACTATTTTATCCCGGTTTTCTTTGCGGTCATGGGAATGATGGTCGATTTTGGAGCCATCGTTACGGTTCTCGGGTTCGGATTACTCTTTTCACTCATCGCTTTTATTGGGAAACTGGTGGGATGTGGATTACCCTCACTGTTTGTGGGATTTAATCTTCGTGGTGCTTTGAGAATCGGCGCAGGAATGCTTCCTCGTGGAGAAGTAACACTCATCGTAGCCGGTATCGGTTTAGCTAGTGGTGCTATCGGTCCGGACATGTTTGGTGTGGCGGTTATGACCATGTTGCTTGCTTCAATTGCAGCTCCCCCGATACTCGTGCAATCCTTTCAGGGAGGATCGGGATATCGCAAAGAACTTGCAGAGCCTGAAGAAGCTGATATGATCACCCTTGAGCTGGAATTCCCTTCTGAACGCGCAGCCGAATTTATCCGTCGTTCCATCAGTGATGCCTTCCGTGCAGAGGGATTTTATATTCGTACAATTGAAGGTTCAATTCATTCCTGGCAGATCAGAAATGAGGATATGATTTTTATCCTGAAACGCCATGGTTCAGTAATCGAAGTGCATGGAAAACAGCAGCAGGAAGCTTTTGTAAGGCTATTGCTCACTGAGACCCTTGTTGACTTGCAGGAGTTTGTTGATAGTCTAAAGAGTATGGAACAACCCGAGATGATGGGGGCAGGGCTACTGATCAATATGTTTGCCCGGCAGCAGGAATCAGACCGATGAAGCTGACCGGATCCGATATTTCATTTGCAGCCGAATAGGCTTATACGTTGACTTTGCCTGTCGGAGCCCGGGAATTCCAAGATCCTGCTCACGGTTGATTTCCAGAATTCGCTCAGAGAGCTCCGCAGCAAATGCGCGGTTGATGTATTGATATACTCCTCGATATGATCCAATGGCTTTTTCTATATGCACGATAAATCGGGAGGGCCCATCATCTTCACCAAGAGCAAAAGCGATGGGTGTATCATCCACATAGAGGACATCACCCTTCAATCCCAGCTTTTCTCTATGCTCAATCGCAAGCATGGTTGCCTGGTAATCCTCCACGACATCCTTTCCTTCTGCCCAGGCATCAAGTACGGCTACCATGTCCGAGCTGTTAGCTAAATGGGAAGGCAGAAGTACCCGATTCGGGTAGGAGTCAGCAAATTTAAGGGCATGCTGCAGCTTTTTATGAAGACTGGGTCCAGGCAGGTCGATCAGATGCTTTCTCAGGTAGATGTAATCGGCATTATCGCGGTCTTCCTGCAACGTCAGATGCGGGTGGTCGGTTTCAATCGACGGTCTCCACTGCTGGACGATATCTTCTCCGATACTGTTGATTTCCTGAACGTGGGAAAAGATGTCATTCACAAGTTCTTTTCCCGGATATCCTTTGGGAAACATGGCAAAGCGTTCTTTTCTTTCCTCGATTACCTGGTCTCCCCGAAGTAAAAATCCTTCCTCTCCCGCAGCATCGGTATAAGCACTTACCGTATAATGGCGCTTTTTGGTAAATGGATAGAGCGAAGCCAGAGAAAATTCACTGACGCCGTGGCGATGAGTGATTAGAAAATTCTGCAGCTCAGCATAATGCGCGAGTTCAAGCGGTGTTTCATCAGGGTATCTTGGTATGGAATGCATAATCGATAAGATACTCGAAAGAGGACTTGGCGGCAAGTATACACAAAGCGGTAATTTTACCGTATAGTATCTGCATGAAAACAGTAATGAAATTATTGCTCCTCGCTCTCTTTGCATTGATTATATTCATGCCCGCAGAACAATTCCCCCGATGGATGTATTGGTCTTTGTTTATCCTTCTGTTCGGTGTGTTATATCTCTACTACCGAATATCATATTGGGTTCCGCTCTCCGCTGTGCAGAGAGTGGTTGCGCAACCGCTCTCCTTTTCCCTGTTTGTGGGGAAAGTCCCCCCGATGAATAGTGAAGATCTGGTACGCGGACGTCTGGTAATCACTGAATCAGCTGTACAGCTCTATCAGATGTCCCGAAAGAAAGGACAGGAACATCAGGCAAAACTGGTATGGCAGGTTGCTGTTGAAGAGATCAAACGATTCTCCGTCGGCCGGGTAATCGGATTGCGAAATGGTATCACCTTTCACCTCTCAGATGGGGATGAGGCAAAATTCGTTGCCTCGTTTGCCCGACGGCATAAACAAGAGCTCATCCAGGCCCTTGGTTGGAACGACGACCAGATAAAATAGACTAACCTGAAGTGGCGATTGCTGCTCCCGGTTCTCAGTGTTAGGGTGCACCTGACTGAGAACTACCGCATGGGAAGGGGGCTGCAATGCACCGGTTCATCATTATTTTTCTGCTTATCCTCTCTTTTTCTCTTCCGCTATCTGCCGATAGTCAGGAGACTGCTGTTTCATTTTCTGTTTCAGCTGACGTGATGGCCATCGATGCACTATGGCGTGATCATGCTGCTTTGCGCCTCTCTTTAGGCGCCGATCTGGGAGATGGTATTGCAATTTCATTACCAGTTTCCTGTACCTTCGATCGCAGTGGCGGCAATGAAGTATTACTCGATGTTGCACTGAGCCTGCTTGTCTCTCCATGGATTACCGGCCCCTATATCGGAATAACGCTCACACAAATTGCCCTGTTTATCGGTCCATACATTCCGCAACAACCGATTCATTACTTACATGAACTTGTTTTCGGCTATCGCTGGGAAGTGCTTCCCGGATTTTTTATCAGACCATCGCTGGTGTATCGAGAACCGGCTGATGAGAATCCCGATAGCTTTTCCTACGTATCTGCTCTGGTTCCAACCAGAAGACGTCTACAGTTCTGCCTAGATATTGGGTGGGTTTTTTCTTCGATACAACCCGGAGGAATTCGGGAAAAGGAGGTGTATAGATGAATAAACGGATGAAGGGCATACTTTCTCAAGTGCTGTCGGGTTGGATTATGGTAAGTCTTCTCGGGTGCTCTCTTGCCTGGCAACCAGTTGAAAACCGTAAGCTGAGTACTGAGGAGATGGTACCGTTAGTCTCTCAGGTCGTGGATGAACAGCTTGCTATTGTGCAGCCGGTTCTCCAGGAGCATGAGGACTTTTCCACACGTGCTGCCCATCTTCTGGACGGAGCTACCGGAGAATCGGTGGTATCACAGTTACTACAAGAAGACGGTGGTGCAGATTATGTAGCCTTCTGTCATGCGGTAGCGTCGCAGGCGGATGCTTCTTCAGTGCTGGAAAAAGCCTCTCCTCTGATCCCTCAGGAAGATTTTTCTGCGCTGTCTGAACGGATGGGGGAAACTGAACGGGCACTTTCTGCGTATGGGGAAGCAACACTTCGGGCTCTTCCTCCCAACCAGCGTCCTGCCTTTATGAGGGACCTGCAGAAGTTAGTGACGAAGACCTTGGTACTTATGGTTGCCGGTGTGGTGTATGCCTGTATCCCGAAGGTGATGTTCTGGGGGAAGGTTTCTGCAGCTGCGGCGATATCGATTGCAGCAGGGATTACTGCAACGACAGTCCTTTCCATCTATCGTTACTACAAGTATAGTGAAGATTCAATGAGTCAGTCTTTTCAGGAGTGGATCGTAGATGTAACGACTGACCCCGCTGCCTCCTATGCGGTGGCAACCTCCATGATGACCGTGGGAAAGACCATGACCAATGGACCGGTAGTGACGGGTCTCATCATTGTGGTATTTTCGATTTACCAGGTGATGGATATGGTGAAACCTATGCTGAAAAAGTATAATTTTAATGCCTGATGCATGTGCGTTAATAGGGAAGACTGCCTTGTCTGCTGCTGCTAAATGTGGAATAATGCGTCTAGATTATCTACTGAGGAGCTACACAAAATGAGCCGATCTTCCCTATCTCAGTCCCTACTTGACCGTTTCCTTCGTTATGTTGCCGTTGATACTATGAGTGACCCACATATCATTGATCAGCGCCCGACCAGTTGCGGGCAGTTGGAATTGCTTCATATGATCGAGCGGGAGCTGCATGATCTGAGCATAACTGATACTGTCTTTGACCCAAACGGGTACCTGATTGCCAGGATTCCAAGCAATCTTCCTGATAGAGTATCGGTTCCGACAATTGGATTTATGGCCCATGTTGATGTTGCCGATGATGTGATGGGAAATCAGGTGAAACCTCGGGTGATTACCGCTTATGATGGTACTGATATTGATCTGAATGATACCTATCAGATTGCCGTTGCGGAAAATCCTGATCTCACTGCGTATATCGGTGAGACTCTCGTAGTAACTGATGGGAATACCCTGCTCGGCGGAGATGATAAGGCTGGCGTGGCAATTCTCGTAACTCTTGCCGAACAGCTGATGAAACCGGATGCCGTGAAACACGGCACCGTTGAGCTGGTGTTCACATCTGATGAAGAGACCGGACACGGTATGGATGCCTTTGATGTGAATCTGCTTACCGCTCGCTGCTGTTATACGGTAGATGGGGGAAGGCGGGGAGAAATCGAAGCAGAATGTTTTAATGCGGCTACAGTGGAAGTGACCTTTCATGGTATTCCGTATCATCTCGGTGCGGCACGGGGGAGGATGGTAAATAGTATTTCCATGGCAACTACATTTATTGCTGCATTGCCTGCAAGTGAAAGTCCGGAGGCAACGGATGGACGATACGGGTACTACTGTGCCGAAGAGATGGAAGGAACCAGTGCAGAAACACAACTTACCGTCTATGTGAGAGACTTTGATTACGAAGGACTGCAACGAAGAATTGCAGTCCTTACATCGCTCGGAACAACCGTAGAAAATATTTTTCCGGGTGGCAGGGTATCACTCTCATCAACGGTGATGTACCGCAATATGTATGAGGCAATCAGAGAAGATCCGAAAATCATGGAAGCTGTCTGGAAAGCTGGAGAACAATTGGGCCTCCCGCTCGAACAAAAAATCATTCGTGGGGGTACCGATGGCGCCCGGCTGGCAGAGATGGGTATCCCTGCTCCGAATATCTATACCGGGTCGCATAACCTCCACTCTCGGTTTGAATGGGTGGCGCTTCCTGCAATGGAAGAGTCTGCACAGTTGGTCGAAGCAATTACCGCTTATTGGGCCGAGGTTTCCGATTGAAGGGTCAGGTTTTCTGGAAACTGGTTCTGGTGCTTGCCCTCACCGCAGTACCGCTTAGCGCTCAGATTCCGATGCAGTCATTCCAGAAAATTACTGATGAGGTAGTGCAGCAATATTACTCATTCGGAATTTCATGCCAGGGTGAAGTCATTGATGTCAGCATCGATGAGGACACTTTCCCCGATTCATACCTGGTACAACTGAGCATTCGTTTTTCCTGTGCTGGAATTGAACAGGAACGGGTGCTTGCTTTTGTTTCTGATGATATGCAGACCATACCTGATCAGTATAGAGACCGCCTGAAGCTACTGCTCCGCTCTTCGGTGATGGGTGAACCGGATCAGAGTCATATTACATCTGCCGGACCTTCAGGATATTGGTCTACTACTTTGGGCGAACTTCCAGTTGGTTCGCAGGTGACTGTACCCGATTATGAGAACCGCCTGTTTGCCCGTCTTGCAGTTTCAGATCAATTCACTACATCAGATGAGTCGGGACCGGTAACGGTAACTGAGTTGGAACCGATATGGACCGATAGACCGCTCTTGCCGGGGATGCCGCTTGAAAGGGACGTTCGAACCGGACACCTTTTTTTTCAGGTACCAATATCCCTTAATCGGATCGGCATCTCGGTTCTCTGTCGGTGGCCCTTACTGCACTCCAGATTCTATCTGGCAGCCCAGGGAGATCTTGAGTGGTATGTAAAAAACCCCTCATCGTATGAAATTGCTTTCAATATCGGATTGCTGCGTACCTCCTCAGTCTCCTCGTGGAATATTGGTCCAGACTCACTGGGCGCATGGTGGACGCAGATACATCTTGGTGCCGCTGTATATGTTACCGGGGGGGTACTGATGGATAATGTATCATCGCCACAGTTCCTCTATGGTGCATCCGTGATGGTGGAGTTGACTTATCAGGGAGGTCCTCACTGGTTCTGGGGACTTTCCGGTGGGTATCGCTATCGTGTGGTGACCGACTGGCAGACGGTGCGTACCGTTCAGAGTAACGCACAGGGAGTCGTACTCTCCCCAATGGTCGGTTGGATATGGTAGAGTAGGAATATGAATAGACGTGTACTTGGTTCACTCCTTGTGATATTGCTCATCCTGCTCGCGGGGTGTTCCTCGCTGAGTACCTGGGTTCGTGCAAACGTTGAGGGAGTTCCTGCATGGGTGTATGAACCGCAAGTGGCACGTAATCAGATGGCATTTGTCGGTAGTGGTAGTGCTGATTCTGAAACACGTGCCCGGATTCTTGCCTATGAATCACTGCTTCAGCAGATTTCAAACTATATCGGAAGAGACATTGCCGGCGAGTATATTGCCGAGCTTTCCAGAAGTGATGCAATTGATGCCTTCAAACTGCGTGTTACTCAGGATTTTGTCAAAGTCACTGAACAGAATACCACGGTGTATTTTCTCGGGGTTGCAGACAGCGAGGTTTTGCAGCAGACCCGTTCTGCTGCTGAGGTGTTACTGCTCGAACAGCAACAGATGATACAGCGATTATATGAGGAGGTATCTCAGGCTTTCCGTAACAATCGCGATACCGTTGCTCTAGAAAAATATGTACAGATAGCGGATATTTCAGCATCTATGCCGGTTGATCGGGGAGCTCAACAATATGAGCGAGCGATACAGCAGATCGGGGAAATACTTGAGAATCTCTCCATCAGTGTTGCTGCTGGAGATCCTTCCATACCCGCAACCACCGTGACGGTGAGACGGGGAAACAGAGCACTCTCACCCCGCGTCATAGAAGCTCCGATCACAGCACACTATGAGGCACGGGATGGGTTGGGCAATCTCTATCGGGATACGCAACGTGCCATCACTGACACTTCAGGGCAGATCCTTTTTACCCCCGATAATCCTACTATCGTCGGTCAGGGCGAGATCGTATTTCAGATTGATCTTTTGGCAGTACTTGCACCCCTGCAGACCATCGATCATCAGCTGTACGCTACGCTGCTTGAAAGGCAGGAGGAGAGTCGTCAGTCGTACGCCTATACCCGTGTTTCGCTTTTGGGATCGCAACGGGCTGCGGTGATGATTGCCGAATATTCTCTGCAGGGATCCTTGTTGAAAACCGACTCTGCTGCAGTTTACCTCGCTTCACTGCTTACATCTGATGGTATCCGATTACAGTTGGTCCCTCCCGTGACTGTTGCAGAAGATGATGAATTGATTGCAGCTTTGCAACAGCAGTTTCCTACCTATCCTGCGATCTTTTACGGGACGGTCGGCATTTCCTTTGCACAAAGTACCGGGAAAGGCTTTTCCGTCACGGTTACGGGAGAGACCCTTTTCATTAATCTTGTCCGGGGTACGATCATGGGAAGAACCGGGACCATCCGGGCAAATGCCGTGGCACCGACCGAAGATGAAGCGACTCGAGCGGCCTTTGCCCAATTCGGCACGCAATCGGCATCATTGCTTTATCGATACCTCTACCGACGTTAAAAAGGTTTTTTGCAGTGCGATGGGATCATCTGAGATGAATCCCTCTACTCCCTGCCGATAGTATTGGTAGGCGAGTTCAGGATCGTTAATTGTCCAGGTGATCATGGGTGACCTTTTTCTGGTGATCATGTGTGCATTGAGAAGGGAAATATCCGGTTTAAGGACCGAACTGCGAGCGATATGCTTGCCCCATCCATGGCGAAGAAAACGCGGCACCTCGGGATCTTCACTGTAGATCACCGCAGTCGGTACTGCATAATTACAAACCTGAT
>Ga0334895_1000863_pt1 | contig 36262 bp, 19 predicted proteins | sample GraSluR3_MG_7_FD_207229 | JGI IMG/M metagenome (GOLD analysis project Ga0334895, IMG submission 207229) | Sludge microbial communities from methane-producing bioreactor in Wageningen University, Netherlands - Granular Sludge_31_05-R3 | ecosystem: Engineered > Bioreactor > Anaerobic >... | reverse complement strand
TGGGCTGCAGATTATGACCATATTATCAATGATGGCTATCCTTATCTTTTATTAGAAGATATCCCAGAGTTGACTTCCCCAATAGTATCAATAACAATAGAAGAAGACAGTATTATCCTGGAATGGGATAGTGTCACTAACGCTAATTCTTATTATATATACAGTTCTGAAACGCCTTATCCCCAAACCTGGGGAAATCCCATTGCTCAGGTAGAAGAACCCGGTTTTACTGACCCGGTTAACAACAAGAGATTCTATAAAGTTACTGCCTCAACAGATAGTATGCCTTAAAGACCGTTAATCGGATAATCTTTGTTTATTCCCGAGAGGAGTTATGCTTCATGATGAAAGGAAGAAAAAATCAGAATGATGTCTATCCTCTATTTAACTGGCCCAGCTTTGATGAGTGTTTCATGATAATATTTTCTGCTGCCAAGTAACTGCAGATAAACCATTTATAAGTCTTCGGCAGAGCAGGCATCAGAAAATAGTCAAAAAGATATTGACATACTGATATCAGTTGTCGTTCTTGTTTGGACTTAAATACTTAGAAGTGTACAGGATAGAGAATGAAATTTTATCGTTCATTACTAAATGATGGTTATGCTTATAATTCTAGCGACCGATCTAAAGAGATTAAGTTTTTCATGGTTAGGTCATTATTTAACCCTGAATATGCTTACCGCTTTATCAAAATCAATAATCGAGGAGGAATAGGATGCGACATTTCGCTGTTTTAATGATAGCTACAATACTGTTAACGATAGGGTTATCAAGTATTTATGCTCAAACACCACCCAGGATTCTTGTTCAAAAATTGGAATCAGAAGATGGGGATATAATGGATATAGTAACAAATACTGGCAATACTCATTGTCAGGACTACATATTGACTGCATTGCATGTAGAGACGGGAGCAGAGATAAGTACTTCAACAGGAGATACACCAGTAGAGAATCTGCGCATCAATCAGGTTGATGCCGGTTTTGTTGCTGCCATTGTTAACCAGTCAGCATTTCCATCAGTCTGGCCAGCCGGGAATACGGTAAGGTTGACAATAACCTATATTCCAACCGATGAGGTGGCAACGAAGGATATCACAGTTCCCGAGGGAACATCTTCCATCATCTTGACTGATCCCGAGGATGTAATGATAGTTCCACCTTATGAAGGGACTGTCAGCCCCAACCCTGCTGTTGCAATTAATCCGATCCCGGAAAATGGTGCTACAGATATCTCTATCGATCTATCCGAAATCGGATGGTCCTATATTTCCAATCCCGGTTTTACAGATCCTGTCGGATTTCGCATCTATATGAATACCAGTGGGGTTTTTGATCCTGAAGACCCCTTTGAGTGGATAGCTTATATACCCGGTCAGGAAGATTATCTGAATTCCGATATTTTACCTGCTCAGCTGATCTTCGAGACGACGTATTACTGGAAAGTCGTTCCAACTACTATTGAACCGACCAGGAACAGAATATATCGTTCCGGAACGAGAGGTGACGCGATAAACGTACCAATCTGGTCATTTACTATAGAAGAGGAACCTTTTATACCCTTTGCTGGTGGTACTGGAACAGTAGATGATCCCTATCTGGTCGAGACAGCCGATCAACTGAATTATGTCAGAGATTTTTTACCATATCATTTCCGTCAAATCAGTAATATTAATCTGGGAACTGATCCCTGGAATACAGGAAATGGCTGGCAACCTATCGGAAGCTCAAACGATCGTTTTACCGGCAGTTATGATGGTGACAACTATACAATAAGCGGCCTGACCATTGCAAGACCCACCGGTACCTACCAGGGACTCTTTGCTGAAACAGAGAACGCTCTGCTGGAGAATATAATACTGGAGAATGTCGATATCGCAGGACAGAACAGAACGGGTGGCATTGTAGGTCAGAACAGATCAAGCATCATTCAGCACTGTCTTGTTGATGGAACGATATCGGGCTCCTGGTTTGTAGGGGGCATCACAGGCTACAATCTGGAAGATAGTACCATCTCAGAATGTCAGAATCTAGCCGAAGTAACAGGCACTCAATCTGTAGGTGGTATTGTGGGTTATCAATCGAATAGTATGGCCTCAAACAGCAGTTCCTCAGGTTCTGTCTCTAATAGTGGTAATTATACTGGTGGCCTGATAGGGTATAACAATAATCAAAGCACTGTCTTCCAGTGCTTTGCAACAAGTGATGTCAGCGGAACCAGTAACATTGGTGGTTTAGTTGGATATAATGCAGGTAACAGTTCTATCTCACAATGTTTTGCCAGTGGTTCAGTAAATTCCACCGGTAACTTTGTTGGGGGATTAGTAGGGTATCATGCCAACAGTGAAGTAGATAATTCTTATGCAACTGGCTCTAGTACGGGAAACTCTAATATAGGTGGTTTAACTGGATATAATAGCAGTGCAACACTGTCCAATAGTTATTCTATCGGTGTTGTTAATGGTTCATCAAATCTGGGCGGTTTAGTTGGTGCACAATACGATAGTGTCGTAAATAATAGTTATTGGAATACTGAAACTTCCGGGCAGGAGAGTTCTGCTGGTGGTGAGGGACATACTACTGCAGAGATGCTTCAGATAGCAACCTATATTGGTTGGGATTTTGATGAAGTATGGGCTATATTCGAAAATGAGACATATGCTATACTACAATGGTCTTTGGGAACTTATCTCTTCCCTGTTACGGATCTTAGTGGAGAATTCATCGACGAGGAAGTTATTCTAAGTTGGAGTGAACCCTATTCCCCTGCTGGGAGCGAATTGAGACTGGAATTACAAGGATATAATGTTTATCGCAATCAGGAGCAGCTAAATACTGAACTGTTAACAGAAACAGTATATCACGATCCTGATGTAGAATATGGTATAACCTATACGTACTATGTTACGGTTGTCTATGATGAGGGTGAATCAGGACAATCTAACTCATTTACAATAACTCCAGAACCTCCTTATCTCTATCCACCAGAAAATCTGATGGCAGAAACCGGCAATGAGTTTGTATTCCTGACCTGGGACAGCCCCAATATCCCAGAAAATAGTTCAGGCTTAAGCCATAATTCGGTATACCATACCCAATCACCAAGAACATTAGAGCGGTTGGAATTATTAGGATACAACATATATCGTAATGGAGCTGTAATCAATACAGCAATAGTAACCGATAATGAATATGAAGATTATAATGTAATTAATGGACTTATCTATAGCTATTACGTAACTGCAGTATATGTAGAAGGAGAATCAGAGGCCTCTAATGAGATTGAGGCTATCCCTGAAGAACCTGAAATCTATCCTCCACTTAACTTAACATATTTTGTAGAAGATAATGATGTCACACTTGAGTGGAGTAGTCCGTTTGATACAGTTGAATTGGTCTACGATAATAATGATGTAACTGATTTTTACAGTTATAATGGTTATACAATGGGAGTCCAGATGTCGCCCGATCAACCATGTCTGATTGTATCATTGAAATATTATACCTCTCTTACTGGTGGTTCTGGGAACTTCAACGTTGAAATATACGACTGGTCAGGTAGTCAACCAGGAACTAACTTAATGTTCTCTGATACTTGTGGTGCCTTGAACAATCAATGGACTGTTATTGATGTTTCCGATCAGAACCTCTTTGTGGATGAAGATTTTGTGGTTGGATTCGGCTCAATCAATGTAACAACCCTGCTCGGATATGATGCAAGTTATGATAATGGACGTTCCTGGGATCTTAATCATGCCAATAGCACGTGGTCACAATGGAATGAAACTTACTTAATCAGAGCAGTAGTGCTATATCAGGATGGTACAATAGCTACAATTTCACCGTCGAGTAATGAAGAACACAACAATAGCCCCATCCGTTCAGTTGAGAAGCTCTCTTTCGTTAAGGATGATCCTTTAACAATCAATAGAGAAAATGCTCGAGAACTTGAGATAGTTGGATATAATGTCTATCGTGATAATATGTTGATCAACGATGAGCCTATTGAAATTACAACCTTTACTGAGACAAATCTTCCAGCTGGAACCTATCATTATTATGTTACTGCTCTTTATAGTGATACAAACTATGAGGGAGAATCCGAACCTTCAAATTCTGTTGAGGTTACTATACTGAGGGTTGATAGTATGGATGAAACACCCTCGGTAACTGAATTGATTAGTAATTATCCCAATCCTTTCAATCCTGATACAACAATTCAATTTAATCTCGCAAATGCTGACTTCGTTACAATAGATGTCTTCAATGTCCGTGGACAGAAGGTTGTTACTCTAATTGATGATTATCTGGAGAGCGGAAAACATTCCGTAGTCTGGAATGGCCGGGATTATACTAATAATCAAGTTAGTAGTGGAGTATATTTCTATCGTATGAGCAGTAAAGATTATAGTTCCATCAAGAAAATGATTATGATGAAATAGTTACTTTAATATATTGAGATATAGAGAGTACCGGTAATTACCGGTACTCTCTTGAAAAACACTACCGGACTTATCACACTTTGTTTAACATACGTTTTGCCAGGCCTTGTATGGGGAGGGATATTATGTCTTCTGGCAGTATTTCGCTGCTGTCGTTATCGATTACTGCAATCAAAAAATATACGCCCATTGCAGTATTAAGCTTTCTTCTGTTTGGAATCAATACTTATCTATATTCTAGTTCTCTCTTCCATATCCTGGATAGTAACACTGATTCTCTCCAGCTGGCATTTATTCTGGATCACTATAATATCGATCAAGTTGAAACTGAGCAAGAAATATATCATCGATTGTCTCATCCTGAGAGTGGATATATTATAGAGCAGGGATTACCTGAGTTACCATCTTTCTCAGTATTATTGGCAATTCCTTCTACCGGTAGTGTGACGATAGAAAACTGTGAAATTGAAAGAGAACATTACCGTGACAACATAACAATCTTTCCAGCCCAGAATCTTGATATTGACTATCCTGTAGATTCCAGCCTGATCAAAAACGTTAGTTTTTACGAGAAGGGATCTGTATATCCCGATGCTGTCGCTTCTTTATCGCAACCTATGATTATGAGGCATCAACGTCTGGTTTCGCTCACTATCAATCCTTTTGCCTATAATCCTTCAACAAAGCAGCTTACTGTAAAGGAAGAGCTTGAAATTGTAATCAGATTCAATCAAGAAAGGATCGGTGAAAATGAAATAGCAGGTGATCAAACAAATATTTCCAGAACATTTGATAATTTTCTTTCTTCCAGTGTGATAAACTATAATCATATGAGAAGCACCCACAGAACTTATCAATCGCCAAGCCTGTTAGTAATTTATCATCACGATCCTTCAATTGCTTCTATCGTTAACGAATATCTGGATTGGAAACGTGATAAAGGATTTGAGGTACATTCAGTAGATACATCCAATCTGACTAACGCGGTCCAGATTAAGAGTTACATACAAAATGCCTACGATACCTGGGATAATCCCCCTGAATATATAGTAATCATTGGATCAGGAACAGGAACACTGGCTGTTCCTTACTGGTCAGGAGAGGGAGATAGTGACCATCCTTATGGTCTGCTGGCCGGTAATGACGATATATGGGATGTTTTTGTTGGCCGAATCTGGGCAGAAAACAGTTATCAACTGGCTACTTTATGGAATAAGATACAACATTATGAGATCTTTCCAAACCTTGATAATACCGATTGGTACGAGCACAACTTATTAGTAGGCGATCCAACAGTTTCTGGCATCTCAACAGTGATTACTAACCGATGGATACGAGAATTAATGCTCCGATATAATGATGGGTATTCCTTTTCTGAAGTCTACTCTCCACCATTCCCCAGTCAGATTAACAATGCAATTAATCAAGGCTCAGCTTTTTTCAACTATCGGGGTTTCGGAGGAATGTCCGGATGGTCTCCTGACACTGGTATTCTCAATAACACTAATAAATTATGCAACAGCGTAATACTGACCTGCGGCACTCTATCTTATATTGGTTCCAGCACTGTAAGTAATCTCTTAACACTTGGAACTCCTATAAATGCCAAAGGTTCTATTTCCGGAATTGGCATGTCGACTTCTTCTACCCATACAGCGTTTAACAACTGTCTTGGAGGGGGAATTTTTTACAGTATTTTCGTTGAAGGACGGAGAACAATGGGAGAAGCCCTTGCACGAGGAAAGTTGAATTTATGGCAACACTACGGATCCAGCTATACTTCCTTCGCCTTTCTATTCTCTCGCTGGGCGAATCTATTTGGTGATCCTTCATTAGATATATGGGTCGAGTCACCCAAACCAATGGATGTTACCTATGATACTGTAATCCCTCCTGGTTCGAACTATATCGTTGTAAGTGTAACAGATGAACAGGGAGTGCCTCTGGATGATGTATGGATTACTGTTCGACAGGTTGATGATGCAGATAATGAGTTCTTCAATACTGATTTTACTGATGATAATGGATCATTGTACTTGGCTATTGATGCGGAAGTTGAAGGCCAAATTAAGCTAACAGCAACCAAATCAGATTATATTCCCCACCATGGATCTTTCACAATTGAAGGAACGGAAGCATTATCATTTCATGAACTATTATTAACTGAAGACCTTGTAGCCGGAAACACTGTAGACTTTAATATTTCGATCAAAAATTACCAAACCAATAATGTCCAGGGAATAACAGGTACCATTAGTTCTGATGACGACTATATTACAATCATTGATGATACTGCCAGTTTTGGCGATATTCTTGCTGGGGAAGTTGCTGAGAGTTTAACCCCCTATATAGTTAGTATTGATCCAGCTACCCCTGCTGATTATGAGATTGAAGTTTTTTTGACTATTTCAGATGCTTCTGCAAATGCTTGGAATGGACTGTTCCAGCTAAACATCCAAAATGGTATAGTTAGTTTAGTAACTTGGTCAATTAATGATGGTGATAATGGAATTCTAGATCCTGGCGAACAGGCTTCATTGTTGATCGAAGTAACTAATAATGGCACAGTAGATTTAGATGATATCTATTCTACTTTAAGGGTCTATGACTATGGGTTATCGATAGTTGACAGTATTTCATTTTTTGGTGACATCAACACTGAAGGAATTGTTGATAATAGTGAAGATAGCTTTTCTCTGTCGGCCATAGGTAACGTAATACCCGGAATGAGCTATATAATCGAAATCGATTTCTATAATAATCTTGGATTTTTTCAGACTTCCTCTTTCACTGTTGAGGTGGGCCAATCAACAATAAATGATCCACTTGGACCTGATGCTTACGGTTACTGGGTTTATGATGAAGGTGATAGTACTTACGCCTTTGCGCCCAGCTATGACTGGATAGAGATATGTCCTCAATTGGGTGGGAATGGTGTTGATACAAACCTACAAGCAGATTTTGATAATATTCAGGAAGTAATGTCAATGGACCTGCCTTTTAATTTCCGTTTCTACGGCTTAGATTATAATGTAATCAGCATCTGTGCTAATGGCTGGATGGCTTTTGGTGTTACTGAACAGGCTTCTCAAAGAAACTGGCACTTACCAGCTCCACTGGCTCCAGCTTCTATTATTGCAGCTTTCTGGGATAATCTCTCCCTAGCCCAAGGTGGTGTTTACACCTTCTATGATAGTGTAGAAAATACCTTTATAATACAGTGGCAAAATGCTCAAAATGTTTATGAAATGGCTGAAGAGACATTTCAGATTATTCTCTATGACCCTGTTCATCATATTACCCAAACAGGCGATGGATTGATTAAAATTCAATACAAGGTCTTTAACAATGTTAACAATAGTACAGGTTCTCCTAATGGTGAGTGGGGGAATTATTCAACAATCGGTATAGCTGATCATACTTCTACTATTGGCCTGGAATATACTTACAATAACGTGTATCCTCCAACTGCTACGCCTTTATGTGATGAATCAGCGATACTATTTGTTCCGAGCTGGCTTGACTTATCTAACACCTTTGTTAATCTTGATAGTTTTGAACTATACGCTCATGAAACAAACATACCTAATTATGGAGAGACTATAAGTTTCGTTCTGAACCTATCGAATATTGGTGGTCAGATGGCAGAAGGTTTGACAGGGATAATATCCAGTGAAAATCCCTATATCACAATCCTGAATGACACTGCGAATTTTGGTGATATTGACGCTAATAGTAGTATAATTGTTCAGGATGCCTTTTCAGTTCTGATTGATTACTCCATACCTAACATGCATACTGTGAACTTCCAGCTTGTTATTCAATCCGCAGACAACATGAACTGGGTAAATATGTTCAGTTTTGATGTTGCTGCTCCTCAAATCAATATTGAAGAAGTATTGATATCCGATAACAATAATAACATTCCACAAAATGGTGAAGAAATATACATACAGATTACACTGAATAACACAGGTGCCGCCGATGCATTTGATCTAAGCGGCCTTTTGTCGAGTACAGATCCTTATGTTATTATTGATGATAACATTGTACCCTATCCAGACTTACCCTCTGGTGAAGTATCTCTCCCTGATGATTTTATTAGTCTTCAGATATCAGACGATACTCCTCATCAATATACTCCATCACTGATTCTGAACATCGAAAGTGAAGTAGGTATTACATGGGAACTTCCTTTCTCTTTTACTGTTGCTGCTCCTCTGGTTGAGATAGAGGAGGTCTCTATTACGGATAACAACAATAACATCCCTGAATACGATGAAACCATTTACTTCCAGCTGGCACTTGAGAATAATGGGGGTAATATTGCTTCTGAAGTATCTGCAATATTGGACAGTGAAGATGAATATGTCACGATTATTGCTGATGAGTTGAATTACGGCACAATATTGACAGGACAGAGTATAACCCCTTCAGAATCCTTTATTGTCGAAATTGCTGACAATATTCCCGATATGCATCAAATCGTGTTCGAAATAACTGTCACTACTGCTGATAATCATATCTGGTTGTACGAAATAGAGGTTCCAATAAATGCCCCTGAACTGGTATGCCAAGCTCCTATAATATATGATGCATACTCAAATGGTAACAATAACGGACTGCTCGATCCAGGAGAAGAGATTATTCTATACGTACCAATATTTAATAGTGGCACAGCAACTTCACCATCAATATTTTTCGATCTGTCCTGTGACAATCCTTACGTAGTAATAGATAACATAAATGAGACACAGTTCAATCAACTCGATTCAGAAAGTTTCTTCTATGCAGAAATACATCTAATGGCAGGAGAAGAACTAACTCCCGGCACTGTCGTTTCCTTTAACTATATTCTGGAATCAGGTAATTATTCTTTTATTGGCCAGATCTCCACAGTTGCAGTAGGTCTTTCTGGTCAGATAGGTGGTGGTCCGGAAACAAATAATAACACAGAGGCTTGCCCAATCAATATTTTCTATCGTAGTCTGAGGGATCAGATGGTATATACTGCGTCTGAACTTCAGGAAGCAGGTTTAGGCTTGATTGGAGGGTTCTTAATAACTCATATCGGTTTCTTTATTGATTCTCCACCAGAGTATCCCCTGCCTGATTTTATTGTCAGGATTAAACATACAGCAGCATCTGACGCTACAGATCATGATTTCGGTCCCTACATAACGGTCTACAATAATGACAATTATATGCCTAATGTTGGTGATTGGGATATGTTGACACTTACAACACCTTTCGAGTGGAATGGAGTAGATAATATTCTTATTGATACGGCTTTTTCTCAGACTACGAATTTCCATAACTCTGGCCAGGTAAGGATCTTTAGCTCTCCTGGTGGCTACAGGTATTCCCGATCAGATGCTCATAATCAAACTAATGCGACGACGACCAATCTTTCCCATTATAAACCACAGATCCAATTCTATATCTCACCAAATTCCGAAATAATTAGACCGGATAGCCTTACTGCTCAGATCTTCAATGATTTTATCCAGCTTGAATGGGATTCTCCAAGCGAAGAAAGCAATCTATCTGATGCCAACTCCTTCGTTGTTTCACAAGATGAACTTCTTAAAGATACGATACGAACAAATCGACAACCGGATGGATACAAAGTATATCGCAATGGAATATGTCTAACCGATGAATTATTAACGGAAACAAGTTACCTGGATCATGATATCATTCCTTTATCGGTTTATTACTATCACGTTACAGCGGTGTATGGCACGATTGAGTCCCCAACCTCTAATATTGTTGTTGTCGAGTTGAGTGATATAACAGCAAATCCTGTTTTCAATCCCAATGCTGGGTATTACAACCAGAACCTTCTAGTCAGCCTCTCCTGCATGACAGGTAATGCACAAATTTATTTTACTATGGACGGTAGTGAGCCAGATGAAAATACTACTTTATATACCGCTCCTATTGAATTGGCAATAGGGACAGAAACATTAATCAAAGCAAGAGCATACAGTGATACTCTGTTACCCAGCAATATTGTCAGCAGTATCTATTATATAACAGAAACGATCCCTGAACCAGTAATTGAACCATCTTCAGGACTTTATACACAACCAATTGAAATTACACTTTCCTTACCTGATGATCTCTGGAATATCTACTACACTCTTGATGGGTCTATACCAGATGAAAATAGCTATTATTATACAGGTAGCTTTATACTTCAGCAGTCAGCTATTCTAAAAGCAAGGGCCTTTGCAACAGGTTGGGAACCGAGCGAAATTTCTACTGCTGAATATACTATTTTAACTCCACCTCTGGAAATCTCTGCATCTGCATCTGGTTATGATATAACAATTACCTGGCAATCTCCATATGCTATCTACTCGGATAAGGTTAATCTTTATAGAAACTCTATAGGATCTGAAGAAGTTAATGATATTTATCCAGAAAGAAGAGAAAGTAATTTAAAAGGGTCTGAGATTTGTAATTCGCGACAGGAATTAGTTGCTTTTTTGTTATATCGAGGCTTTAATGATGAAAATGATCTGGAATTTCTCGTGGAACTCCCTGTATCCGAAAATACTTATTACGATGATAATCTGATTGCCGGGACATACTATTACCAGATGAGATCAGTATATACTGACGGTTTATCTGATCTAAGTGCTATGGTAAGTGCTCAGATACCAAAGGTGGCCAAACCATCAATCAACCCCAGATATGGAACATACTATTCCCCTCAATCTATAAATATATCCTGTACAACTCCTGAAACGGTTATTTTCTATACTTTAGATGGAACCGAACCCACGATGGGATCATATCAATTTAATGAACCATTCATTATCTCTGAATATACCTTGGTCAGAGCACGAGCATTCAGAACAGGATGGGATTCCAGTAATATCGCTCAAGAAGAGTATCATATTTTGCTAACGCCAGATAACTTAGAAGGAGAAACCAGCCCTGGCACAGTCTTTCTTAGTTGGGATTATCCCATAACTTCGAGAACTCCCAAGAACAATGAGGAGTTAAATAAAGTCGGATTAAGTAGAACGGAAAAAAACAGTAAGCAAGTAAAAAGACAAGAAAATCGCTTATCGTCCTTAAAGAGGATAAATTCCAGGGAGTTTATTGGTTATAATGTATATAGATCAATTGAAGGAGATGATTTTGAGATCATAAACCCTTCTCCAGTAACAAATGAAGAGTTCGTTGACCACAATCTTGCAACGGGTATCTATCAATACTATGTTACTTCTCTCTATGAAATCGGAGAATCTCTACCTACCGATGTTATAAGCCTAAATGTTATGGGAGTCGTTTGCAACCCACAATTCACTCCTGACCCCGGTGACTACTGGGAGCCGATTGAAGTAAACATTTACTGTTGTCCCTCAACAGCTACTATATTTTATACTATCGATGGATCTGATCCTGATATAAACTCTGAGATCTTCATTGATCCCATATTTATCGAAGATACTACGACAATAAAGGCTAAAGGGGTATTAGCAGGTTGGTTTGATAGCGAAATTGAAGAAGCAACATATGTAATAGAACAAAGTGTCATTGAAGAAGAAATAATAGAACCGGCAGAATCTGATTGTTTCACGATCTATCCTAATCCATTCAATCCCGATGTAACGATCTCCTTATACCTCGATAAGGCTGGACTGGTTGATATAGAAATATTCAACATCTCGGGTAGAAAAATAAAATCACTAATCAGCTCTCATTTGCCTGCTGGGCAATATAACTTTGTCTGGAACGGTAGAAACGATTCAGAAGAGACAGTGTCTAATGGATTATACCTAATAAGATTAAAGACTCCAGCTAAGATTGAGATAAAAAAAGCAATTATGATAAAATAGAGAGAACAAAAAGAAAGGACTGATTGTCCTTTCATTGAGATAAGATGAGCGGTCCAGATATTGATGAGATTATAACCTGTTAAGATAGATGAGCAATATTAAGAAGAATAGTCAAAAATATATTGACAATATTGAGCAGTGAAATATCTTTAGTTCAAAGAGGTGATTGATTATGTGGAATTCTCTTAGAATTTTTATTAATTTAATTCAGATCGATTGTTTAGAGAGGTTTAACAAGATATGGCAAAGATGATATCAATATTACATAAAGAATCTCAGATCCATTCGCTATCCTCAGAATTGAGGTTGAATATTCTGAGAGAACTTGTCAAAGGGAGTTCAACCTGTCAGAAACTTGCTGAGATCTTTAATGTTTCTAAACAGAAGGTACATTATAACTTAATGCAACTTCAAAATGAATCCCTAATCGAGATAGATAATGACCCGTCAGTAAACAATAAAGAGATCTATTATAAAGCCGTAGCTAAGAACTATATACTTGATCTTTCACTCGGATTACATGCAAACAATATGAAACTCTATAGCAGAGAACTTCTCAATAGCATTCTGGAAGATGAATATCAACTGTCCTTGAGAGATATTGCAGCAAAATTACTCGACCAGAGTCTTAAAGTTAAGCCTGGAGAGAGATTGTTGATTACTACCGGTAATTATAATATGCCATTGGTTGAAAAACTCATTATCGAGGCCGCTAAGAGAAGTATTAAAACTCATATCCTTTATCTGGGAATTGATTTTTATAAAGCACTTTATAATGATTATTCTCTGACACAGGCCAGTAACTGGTATGATTATGCTATTAGATTGTACAGAGAGAGTGATGTAGCACTTATCCTTAACGGAGAGACCAGATATATTGTCTCTCCTGAAGATAAGATGAAGCGCGAACTACAACAGAGACATCGTCTTCGCATCAATGAACTTTTCAAAAAGAAGAACGGTTTAAGAATTGCTACAATGATAGGGTTTTTACAGGATAACCTGTCAGAGGACAACTTTCAGGCAGAATTGGAATTCTGGAGATCTCTCGATATAGATTACGACAAGCTACAAAAAGATACTTATTCATTATACACAAAATTCCTCTCACATAAAAGATGTCGCATAACTCAAGGTGAGACTGACCTAACATTTTCAATTAATAATGTCTCCTGTGAATATGGCTCTTTTGGTGATTATCCCGACCAGTCATCTCTAATCAACCTTCCAGGAGGTGAGGTGTTAATTGATCCTGAAGAAAATTCAATCAAAGGGATACTTAAATCTCCAAATGGATTCGCGCTGGGAAAATCGATAGAAGACATAACCCTGTTCATTGAAAACAATGAAATTGTTAGCTATAAAGCCGGAGCTAATGAAGATGTAATTAAAAAAGCAATAGAACGTGGTGGCCCAGATGGTAGAAAAATTTCCCTCATCTGTATCGGAACTAATAGCGAACTGGATATTAGAAGCCCAATTAATCGTATATCAAAGCATAAATCTCAGGGTATGATGAGTATATATTGGGGTAATAATGCCATGGTAAACGGAAAAGTCCGAGGCCACATAGACTGGCAAGTAGAGATTGAGAATCCAGAATTGAGATTCGAAAAGTGATACAGTTCAGATAATTTGTTGAAAGGTTAATTTGTAGAAGAATTATGACTTAGTATTATGGAGGTATAGAGTGTTTTTGTATTTAAGTTATCCTGGTTATAACTACACAAGTAACATAGATATTGTCGGTCATTGTCAAAAAAACTATGACCATTTACGCAAGTATGATCCGAAAATTTCAAAATCAAACCCTGCCAGGCTAATGACATATTGGTGTTCAGGCAGACAGAATGGTTGTTTAATAATGATCATTTAGATATTTTCATGTCACAATTTTATGTTTAATGTTGTTTTGTATTTAAAATCTATTAAAAAGGAGAAAAAAGATGAAGTACTTACTGAAAGGTAGAACACTTTTATTGATGTTTTTTATTTGCTCTCTTGTGGCATCGTTATCAGCACAATTTGCTGGTGGAACAGGAACAGAGGGAGATCCCTTTCTGGTACAAACTGCAGATCATCTAAACAATGTTCGCGATTACTCGAGTTCTTATTTCCGACAAACAGCAGATATTGATTTAGATGTCGACCCTTATAATACTGGTTCTGGATGGGTTCCTATTGCCAGTTTTACGGGTAATTATGATGGTAATGATTACATTATAGCAAATCTCTTCATAGATAGACCTGGAGAGAGTAATGTCGGATTGATCAATTCAGCTAATGGTGCTGTCTTGAATAACATTGCACTTGTAGATGTAGATGTTACGGGTGGTTCAAATACTGGTAGCTTGGTTGGTCAATTAATCGGTGCCAGTGCAGTCATTCATTGTTCAGCAGCCGGTGGTACTCTAACTGGTGGTGGCAATACTGGTGGTTTAGTAGGATTAGGTAGATATGATTCTACAATCGATAACAGTTATACAGATTTAACTGTTGCTGGTGATTTCCCTGCTGGTGGTTTAATTGGGCAAGCCGGACATTTTGATGACAGTTGTGATATTTCTCGAAGTTTTGTATTAGGACACACCACTGCAACTACATTGACGAACTCATTTGTTGGTGGTGTTGTTGGTAACCTTTGGGGATCTATATTATCAGAAAGTTATAATGCTGGACCAGTAACTGGTCATTATGCTGGTGGCTTAGCAGCTCGATGCTATAATGGAACCATTATAGATAGTTATGCAGTTGGATTTATCTCTGGTCCTACAGACGATTATCTTGCCGGTTTGATAGCACAAGCAATTGGTACTACTCCTGTAATAAATACCTACTGGAATATTGAGACTACAGGACAGACGACCAGTGCCGGTGATCTGGGTGAAGGTTTAATCACTACACAGATGATACAACAGGCAACTTACACCGATTGGGATTTCACTGAAGCATGGGAGATTGTCGAAAGTGAAAGTTATCCTTTCCATATCTGGCAGGGTGGTGTTCAAGATTACAACTATCCCCCCCCCTTACCACCAGCTAACCTGACAGCACAGATACAAGCTGGAGTAGAATCTATAACTCTCATGTGGGATCCTCCTGCTATTGGTAATCCTTTATCCTATAATATCTACCGGGACTCTGGAGAAGACTTCAGTTATCTGGATAATGTCATAAATGATACTTTCTATGAAGATGATGATATTACTTTCATGACTACCTATAAGTATTATCTGACTGCTGTATATCCAGAAGGAGAATCCATGCCATCCAATACTGTTACATCATCTGCATATTCTGGATATGCCGGAGGTTCAGGAACAGAAGGTGATCCTTATCTCGTAGCTACAGCTGAACATCTGTTTAACGTTCGTTATGAAAAGGATAAACATTATCTTCAGATAGCAAATATCGACTTTGATCTTGAACCGGGTCCATGGGATAGTGCTGAAGGTTTCGAACCCATTGGAGAAGGGTATTATATTGAAGAACATTCATTTACCGGCTCTTATGATGGTAATGATTATACTATAAACAACCTCACAATGTCTCAGGCTCGTTCAACAGTTGGTCTTTTTGGGTATGCCATAGGAGCAATATTCAGAAATATCGGTCTGGTTAATGTCGATATCTCTGGTGGTATGGATACTGGAGCTCTGGCCGGTTATGCTCTGTCAAATACTATCGTATTCAATTGTTATTCTACAGGCACAGTAACCGCTGGATCCTATGGTGGTGGCTTGATTGGTAGATTTGAAGGTGGTAGTAGTATGACAAATTGCTATTCTACAGCAGATGTCAGCGCTGGTTACTATGTTGGAGGTCTCGTAGGTGCTCTAAACAATGCGGGAGTATCAATCTCTAATTCTTATGCTACTGGTAACATAACCGCAACTTCAGCTTGGTTCGGTGGCGAAGCTGGTGGTTTAGTTGGTGCTACAGGTGGAGGTGCAATCATCAGTAACACTTTTGCTACTGGTGACGTTTCAGGTACTGAATATGTTGGTGGTTTGCTTGGCAAGCACACACAAGGATCAACCGTATCTAACAGTTATGCGATAGGTAATGTCTCTGGAGATTATGATACTGGTGGACTTGTTGGTTATCTAGAAAACAATCCCGGCCCAGTTTCATTCAGCTACTGGAATACAGAAACTTCTGGACAGACAACATCACAGGGTGGAGCAGGTAGAACAACTTCAGAGATGACCTACCCGTACGCTACTAATACCTATGAAGGCTGGGATTTTAATATCATCTGGGAAGAAGATGTGGATGGAGATATAAACAATGGTTATCCTTACTTTATCTGGATGACTGGTGAGCCTATAATCCCCGAAATTCCTACAGTATCACTGGAGATAATTGGTGATGATGCCAGTATAAATTGGAATTTGATTCCCGACTGTGACGGATACGTTGTCTACGGTTCTGATTATCCTGATGCAATAACCTGGGACCTCGTTACAACTATTTCTGATTATAGCGTAACTAACTATACTGAAGCTACTATCGCACGAAGATATTATAGAGTAGCTTCATATATTGGGGAGTTAGAATCGGAATTGAGTGAAGTAGTAGGTTACTCCCGTTATGAATGTGTAGCCGGGTTAAATATGGTTGCCCTGCCAATGGAAACAGATTTTGCCATGGCTAGCGATCTGGGTGATTACTATACAGGAATGATAGATCAGATATCCTATTGGGATCAGAATGCTCAACAATTTGTCACCGCTGTTTATTTGCTTGGATCATGGGAAGGTGATTTTCCTATTGCGACCAATTCTGTTCTGATGATAAATGCCACTTCTCCGTTTAATCTCTACAGCGCTGGTTACCTTTCGGAAGTTGATCCGATCTATCCTATAGTAGCGGGGCTTAACACAATTATGGTTCCGACTGACAGGGAAGATCTGACCATGGCCAGTTCAGTAGCTGATGACTTTGGTGATTCGATAGTAGACCAGATCTCCTATTGGGATAGTGATAATCAGCAATTTATCACTGCAGTACTCATTCTTGGGTCCTGGGAAGGGGATTTCCCCGTAACCATAACTCAACCGCTTATAGTAAATTCAGATCAAGCTATGAGTTGGCCGGGAACAAGCAGAGGTGCGATCCCTTCTTTGCAACCGCGAAACCGTAATTTTAATATCCGATACTAAGGAGGATTATAATGCGATATTTTAATATTTTGTCGATATTTGTATTACTTTGTGCCCTGATGACAGTCTCTGCTTTTGCGCAGACACCCCCCAGGGTATTGGTACAGAAACTGATTCTTGAAGACGGTGATATTATGGATCTGGTAACCAATACAGGGAATACTCACTGTGAGGATTATGTTTTAACTGCTCTGCATATTGAGAGTGGTGCAGAGATAAGTACTGAATCAGGTGAAACACCAGTAGAGAATCTGCGCATCAATCAGGTAGACGCTGGTTTTGTTGCCGCAATAGTCAATCAATCTGCTTTTCCTTTTGTTTGGCCTGCAGGAGATACGATCAAATTGATTGTTACATATCTTCCTACCAATCAAACACGAAGCAAAGATATAACTATTCCCGACGGCACTAATGCAATAATTCTGGCTGATGAAGGCCAGGAGATGATAGTACCACCCTGTGATGTAACTCTACCCGTCGAATTATCCTCTTTCACAGCGAGCGTTACTGTTAATTCATTTGTAGAACTTCAATGGACTACAGAAACAGAGACAAATCTTCTTGGTTATAATGTCTTACGTCATACGGAAGAGATACTCAATGAAGCAGAGGCAATAAATCCTTCAATTATCACTGCTGCTAATACTTCATCGATTACTGAATACAGTTATCTCGATGAATCTGTATCTGCAGGTACTACATATTATTATTGGTTACAGGTGTCAGACCTTGATTTAACCAATGGCTTTCATGGACCAATAGCAGTAACTATTGAAGATGAACCGGAATTACCTCCAATCGTATTTGAGACAAAACTCAATGCGAATTACCCCAATCCTTTCAATCCAGAGACAAACATCAGTTACAGCCTTAGTGAAGATGTTTCTATGATGGAATTGAAGATTTATAATGTAAAGGGTCAGGAAGTACGTACACTGCATAGTGGGCCTCATGCCAAAGGTGAATACAACGTAGTCTGGAGTGGTAAAGATAACGGTGGGAAATCAGTAACATCCGGTGTCTATTTTTTCCACATGAAAACTTCAACCTATAATGAAATCAATAAGATGATGATGCTAAAATGATTTAGCTTATCATTAAGCGTTGAAAAGCCCGGATTCTATCGTCCGGGCTTTTCTTCACCTCCGTTGGTTAGATTTATGTAGAACTTATAGAATTATAATATACATATGGCTTAAGTGAATGATTTAGATGAATTATTGTAAGCCTATTTATACTCAATTATTAGCGAAAATTATTTTGAGGAGAAATATATGAGAAATCGGTTGATAAGCATATCATGGCAGATATTGTTTTTGGTTCTGCTCATCCTACCAGGCAATTACGAACGTTACAATTTAGATGCGATGACACCGCCTGACTATTTAACTAATTTATCACACTCCTTTGCAGTCACTCAGTCAAGGGATGAAAAAGAGAGTATTCCCTTCGATTTATTAAGAGTGTCAAAAATGAACGAAAAAATAGATAGCAGAGACCAATATGATATTACAGATTTGTTAGCAATCGCCGAAAGAACTGTTACTCATGATATATTATATAGTTATAGCGAAGATGCATCAAACGACATATATGATAAAATAGAAAAGCAAACAGTGAATCCAAGAACTGAGGTCATGGTTTCTGGCGAGATTGTTGGCAGTGATCTTCCTACTATAGGAATAGAGGGAGCATCTGTAATCTTATCTGGTTTTGACAACTATGAGACTATAACTGATTTCAATGGATTTTTCTCTTTTCCTGGCGTATTGGGAGACCAAACCTACAGTATTAATATAATGGCAGACGGATATAGTCCATACAATGATGAATTCTATCTTGGCAATACCGATTTAGACTTGGGCGTTATTGTCATTAATGAAATGGCTTTCCCCCCTAGCAATATTCTAGCAATTCCAGATGATAATGATACCTATGTCAATCTTACTTGGAATGAGCCTGAACCAATAACCAATTATTTCTTTGATTTTGAGAATGGAAATCAAGGCTGGACAACAGGTGCTATTTCGGGTGATAATCAATGGCAGTTAGGCACCCCATCTCAATCTCAGATAAATGGAGCTCATAGTGGTATGCTTGCCTGGATGACTGGGTTATCACATAATTATGGAAATAATGTAAATTCCTGGCTAATGTCTCCAGAATTAGATCTAACAAATATGCTTACTGTCTATTTCTCTGTCTATCTCAATATCTGGTGTCCGATGAATTACGATGGAATGATTATGGAATATTCTATCGATAACGGAGTTAACTGGTTTCATGTCCGTTCAGATGATACCGAACTCAATTTTTATAATAACAATAGCCCACATGGCCCAATAGATCCTCCCAAATGGTCAGGCTCTACTCCGGGAATAAATGGTATATGGGAGGAAAGAACTGCGTATATTCCTGAAATAGCAGGTGAAAGTAGTGTTTATCTCAGATTTCGTTTCGGATCTGATGCAGCTGTTAACGGAGAAGGGATTGCTGTTGATGACGTCTATATAGGAATAGATTTACCCGATCTTATCTTACGAGACAGATTACCCAGCACCCCTGTTGATATAATGACACATAGAAATGATAATCTACCCAGAGAGCTAGAATCATACAGCATTTATCGTCTCCTCTCCGAAGATAAAGATGATGAAGATAACTGGGTTGAATTAGCTACAGTAACAGACACTACTTTCACCGATTTTTCCTGGAATTCTGTTCAGGATGGATTTTATTTCTATGCAGTTAAAAGCTTATATACAAACAATGTTATTTCTCATCCGGCTTTTTCAAATTGGATTGACAAGAACATGACAACAGAAGCATCGGTCAACATAACTACTAATGTTGGAGATAGTGCAGAGGGAGCAATTGTAATTCTCAACTACCAGGATCAGGACCCATCAGGAGAAAGTCCTGTATATTCTGCGACAGCAACTGGCAGTTACCCCTCAGTAGCATCATTTTCTGATATTCTACAGGGTAATTATGATCTGGAAGTACAATTACCAGGGTTTTCTACTTATGTACAGACCAACATTATCATAGATACCCCCGAATTTTTTGACATTGAGTTGGAAGAATTGGCATTTGCACCAGTTAATCTGGGTTCAATAACTGCTAATAATTTAGTCAGTTTAAACTGGTATCCACCTAATTTGACAGAAAGTAGACAAACTAATTCGGTTCGATCATCATCTCAAGAAGATCATTTATACAAAAGATCCCACACCTATGGAGATAGAGCTTTAGTCGGCTACAATATATATCGTGATGGAGTTCAGATCAATTCAGATCCGATCGAATACACTACGTATAATGATACAACAGTAGTCAATAATGTGACTTACGAATATTATATAACTGCTGTTTATACTTTAGCAGAATCTGAACCTTCTGCTTCTATTTCTGTTAGTCCTGGTCCTAATCAAATCATCAATATCGGACAGGATACAACCAATGGATATTACTTGCCCATAAATTTCTGGTATAAAAGTAGCCTTACACAGACAATTTATATGGCTGAGGAAATCAATGTTCATGCCGTTCCAATGCAAATGGTTAACCGTATTTTGTATTACAACACATTCACGACCGATGTGTATGATAAGCCGATTCAGATCTGGATGGGGACAACCGAAGAGAATGATCTTGTTGCTGGCTGGATTCCCTCAACAGAGCTTATGCTTGTCTATGATGGCTTGCTAGACTTCCCATCAGGAGAAAACAAGATAATTATTGAGTTGGAGGAAGAATATCCCTACGATGGAACAGATAATCTGGTCCTAATGGTGAAACGCCCATTAGATAATCAGTATTACTCCTCTTCCGATCGCTTTTTTTACACCAGTACCCCTGATTTCCCAAATCGTACGAGGTATTTATATTCCGATACAGAAAATTTTAATCCTGCTAATCCACCAAGTGGAACTCTCTCAGATTCAACACCCAATACCGGTATACAGGTAATTACCGTAGATATGGGTTCTCTAGCTGGTTATGTTTATGATGAAGAAGATCAACCAGTTGCTGAAGCTGTTGTATCAGTAGAGGGGAATAATCTCACAGCAATTACTAACTCTGAGGGGTTCTTTGTTTTTCCGAGTATGTTCGAAGGGACACATACGGTGATCGCATCCAAGTTTGGATATTATAGTACAGTCATTGAAGATGTTGTCGTTCAAGAGTATGAGACAACACATATCAGTATGAATATTTCAAGCTTACCGGTAGTGAATGTAACAGGAAGGATAGTTAGCAGTTGTCAACCTGACATAGGACTTGAGGGTGCTTACCTCTTCCTTGAAGGGTATAGTCATTATGAAACAATAAGTAATAATGACGGTACATTTGTTTTATCGAATGTTTTTGCCGACAGAAATTATAATTTAGTAGTTCAGAGTGATGATCACCCCTATTTCGTGGACCAGGTTTATGTATTGACATCTGATCTTAATTTAGGAGACATCATAGTAAGGGAGTTTTCCTATCCCCCATCTGAAGTTGAAGCAGAATTACTCGAGACTGAAAACGAAGTATACTTAGAATGGATATCACCATTGGAATACGACATTTTACACTTAAGATATGACGATGGAGAAATTTATACGGCAATAGATGTACCTGAAAGCAGTGCTGATACAGTAGTTGGAACGGTTTTTAATACTACAATAAACTTAACTTCTGTTTCGTGGTATCTTACCGGAGATATTGCTTACGATACAGTTAGTCTTTATATATATAGTCTGAATGATGAAGGGTTACCAGATAGTGAAAACCTTCTATACTACGAATCTAATGTACTAAATATACATCAACACTGGACAAACTATGAACTACCTGAAGTTATAACAAATAGTAATGGATTTTTTGTCGGATTGAGTGCTGATGGTCCCCTTGGTTTAGCTGGAGATGACGGTACTGGCAGCCCTTATCCATTTCAACCTGAAACCTATTATTATACATTAGATACTTCATCAGGTACATGGGCGACTCTTGAATCAATAGGGTTGGTGCATAATATCTTTTTACAAGTTAGAGGATATAGCTATTATACTGAAAGGTTCAGTCCAATATCCAGTAACAAGGTCAAGAACATACCAACAAGTGCCTCATTCAATCAAAGATCAGATCGAGATCTTCTTACTGTAGAGAGTGATAATACTTTATCTTTTACCTTCTCGGAGAAAAATAATAGAGATGTTATTGGTTATGTCATTTACCGATTAGCTTCAGGAGACGACGAAGAAACAGATCAATGGACTGAACTTGCTACGATATTTGGTAACGATACATCGTATATAGATAACAATCTGGAAGCACTATTCAACGGTGAATATCGCTATGCGGTACGTTCTGTATACTCAAGCAATGTTTTATCTACTCCCTCTATATCCAACATAATCACATATGAAGAGATTATACCAAGTATAGCTAACCTTCAAGCTGAAGTTATTGAACAAAATGTTGAACTCAGCTGGGAGTATGCCGATTCTACCCGATACAGACCTGATGATGATTCTGATAAAGGTTCCGATAACAGAACAGATAAATCAGGAAGAGAATTAATAGGATTCAAGATAACTCGTAATGGAACAATAATAGTCGAAGATTTACTGGAACTACATTATCTGGATGAAGGGTTGCCGACAGGCGATTATGAATATACTGTCATTGGGTTGTACACGAACGGAAGCACTAATATGCTCGCTATAGAAGTAGATATCCCACTGCAGACAGATCTACCTGAATCTTATATTACTAATTTAAAAGGTAATTACCCCAATCCATTTAATCCCGAGACGAAGATTATTTACTCAATTAGTTCTAAAGAAAGAGTCATAATAGACATCTTTAATATTCGTGGACAACATATAAGAACGGTGACAGAGGAGATTCAGAACCCGGGAGAGTATACGGTTAACTGGGATGGAAAAGATAAAAACGGAATAATTGTAAGTAGTGGAATTTTCTTCTATCGTATGAAAGCTGGATATTATACATCAACAAGAAAGATGATTCTTATGAAGTAACAATGGTTGTAACAATTTGTCTTCTCAGTGTTGTTATTGAAACTCCAATCGGAAAGGACCAGTTAAGCAGAGATTTGATAATTTAATGAGAAAATAACAGTAGCTATATGCTGTTAGATTAAGCAATAATTCTTGACATCAAGCCCCCTGTTATTTTCGCTGAAAATTGATCGCCGAGTAAACTGATCTAAACCGGCAGGCAAGAGAGTTTACCGATTGGTGTATCCGGAAACAGATACGCCACCCGTGCTTGGAAAGGCGAGAGGATCATACTATCGTATCTCTCTTCCTCTCCAAAATAACTACCTGGAGGGATATTATGCGATTTCCAATCATTGTATTGCTTTTGGCAGCAGGAATCTTCATGTTTTCCTGTTCGAGTGACGGTCCGACATCATCTGGTGATAATGGAGAAGAGGCTCAACCACCTGCTTTTTCCTATGAACCAGATCTGATGATCAACATACCGGACGATTTTCCACCTGAAAACTATTATACCGAAAATATCGAATATCAGGAAGAGGTTGTAACGGCTTATCCGCTGGCACAGTTTATCCCGGATGATTTCACAACAGGAGTAATCCTCGATGATCCTGTTGATATTCGGCCACTTTATGCCTATCATGTCGCAGCTTCTGATTTCGACCCGCGCGATAGATCACATATAGTTTCTGATATACACTGGTCAGATTTCTCTGAAGGTTATTATCTTCCTGATCCGATAGACCGTGTTTATTTTGACGGGTTAACGAGTGCTTATAATGTGAGAGGGCCCGAAGTAATCAACCTCTACCGCAAGGTCGATGTGATTCTGGGTGAGGAATTACCGATAATGTTTGAGACGGAAGCAATGGAGAGAGTATCTCTAATGTATGACAACGAACCAGTAGAAGCAATTCCACTTACAACTTTTATTTCAGAGTATATAACTACTTCACCTGAATCATATACCTACCGCCTGACAGATCTGGAAACTGAGCAGTACGACTTCTTCTGGGAAGAATTAGGAGCAGGATACTATTTACCGGAAGTTGATCTGACCATCTTTTTAACCACCGAGACGGCCAATCTTTCGAACGACCCGGTTATCAGCCAGCTTCGCTCCATAGAGCTTTATGAGAATTAAACAGTTTATCATCCTGATACTGCTTATCTTTAGCTCAATCTCCATCATTGCAGCCGAGCCTGATAGCCTTGAAGTTGTCAGAAAGGTATATGATATGGAAGGCCTGACAATTAGAGCGGAGGCTACTTCCAGCACCCTTGGCTATTCTCTGACTAGAGAGATCAATCCAGAAGACCAGGGGAGTGCTCTCAATGTCTCTGACCTCATTGTCGATGTTCCCGGTATAAGGCTCACGACTAGTGGTAAAGGGGTCAGTGATCTGAGGATGAGAGGATTTTTCGGTAAACAGATCAAGATTCTTATCAACGGAAGACCTCTAAATGCCGGCTATTTCGGTAATGTAGATCTACACAGCCTTCCTGTTGTTGATGTCGAACGTATAAACATCATCAAAGGACCTATCTCGGCCCAGTATGGTGCTAATACTATGGGAGGTGCGATCGACATCGTGACTAAAGAAATCCCATCTGGCTGGCAGAATATAAGCCGCTTCATAATCGATCGCAATTCGACGACCAATTTGAGTTATATCGCTTCCTATGGAGCGAGGAACCATGACTTTCGGATCAATCTGGCCAGAAGTAATTCCCCGGGATATTACCTCTCAGACGATTTCGAGCCGACAACCTTCGAAGATGGTGGCCGGCGCAATAGAAGTGCTTACACCAGATACAGTGGCGGTTTTGGCTGGCAGGGATATCTCGCTTCTATCCACAGCTTTGATTTTCAGGCAAATTATATCTATATGGATAACAAGGAGATACCCTCTCCAGTCTATGAAGCCAATTTCCGGCGATATACTGACTGGCGGAATTACAATCTCTCTCTCCGACACCGGGTCCCGATCACCTACAACCTTGATAGTGACTTCACTCTCTACTACGATCATAATGCCGATACTTACGAAGAATATACCGATTCCGCCTATCAGAATCCGACCCTGACGTCCGAACTGGAGAGCAACCTCTACGGAATGAAATGGGATACGGGCTGGAACTATTCCGACAGGCTTGTTTTCAATCAGGGATATATTTACGAATACAATTCATTTGCACGAGAAGATAATGTAACCTATCAAGACGGATACTCGGGCTCTATAGTTACCCATCAGGTGTATGGGCAACCGGAACTTTACCTCACTGACTCACTTATCCTGACTACTGGTTTCAATCTCTCCTCCTTTCAGGTCAATGACAGGAAACAGAATGTAGATCTCTCGGCAGGTGTTTTCTACAGCTTTGCCAGCAATATCAGAACCTCGCTTACATATTCACGTAACAACCGCTATCCGATTCTGCAGGAACTCTTCAGCAGCAGCAGTGGAAATCCCGACCTTCTTCCCGAAAAAGCAGATAAGTTCGAAGTCACAGCAGGAATACCGCTTAATCTGGGAAACAGGGGTGCTTATCTCCACATTGCCTTGTTTCGGAACGATATCTTCAACCTGATCGAACCGAAATTTAATCCGGAAGATGGGAGTCGACTCTATCATAACGTCGAAAAGGCAGATAACTACGGAACTGATATCGACATAACCCATAACCCCTGGAACTTCTGGCTTACAAATCTCTCCTACTCCCTAATACTCTCCGGCAGGAAGAGTGATTATTCCCTGCTCAGAATGCCACGGCATAGCTTCGTCTTTTCTAATGAAGTCAAATTAACCGATAACTTATCCCTGAATCAGGAATCGGAATTTTACTCTGAAAGAGACGATCTGGACAACACCGATAACCAGCAGATGCTGGATTCCTACAATCTTCATAACATAAGTCTCTCTTACAAATTCAGGGCAGCAATCGTCTCCTGTGGCATCGATAATGTATTTGACACTCTTTACTACGAGAGATTCGGTTTCCCGGGCAGAGGAAGAAATCTCTTCTTCTCTCTCGAGTTGAGGGTATGATATAGCATAATGAAGAATTCCGAGCAACTGAAGAGGTCAATATGAGATATTTTACTGCTTTTCTAATCCTGGCCTGCTGGTCAGCTCTCCATTCACTGACGATAATAGATGACGGAAGGGAGATATCGATATCATTAGAGGAACTGCGGGAATTGGAACAAATAGAGATCATAACTGAACGGGAAGATGAAAGGGGGGTCAGAATAGAAAACTGGCAGGGAGTATTGCTCTCTGAGATCTTTACCCATTACGGCATAGATAACCAGGCTCCCCTGAAATTCAACTCATACGATGGTTATCAGGTAAGAATAAAAGTCGAGGAATATCAAGAATATCCGATTCTGATTGCTTTGCAAAGAGATGGAAAAAACTATGAAGAGGATGACCTGAGACTGGTTATACCAGGGATGCGCGATATGTTCTGGATGCAGGCAGTCAAAATTATTAGAACTGAGAACTATAGAGAATCAACTCCTCCCTACTATATCCTCTTTGCTGAAGATCTGCTCTCCGGGATGGAGGTAGCTTTCGAGCCTGAACCTTTCAGAAATGTTCAGGGATACTACCTGGCAGAGATGCTCAGCCTTGTTTACCCTTTTCAGCAGGATGAATACTTTCTCATAGGGAGAGATGGCGTATCACACCAGCTAGAATTTCAGATGTATCTGAAAAATGCCGTCCTCGTTGCTGCTGATGATGGTGGTTATACCTTACAGGGTGGTGATATTCCCTACGGTATGTGGATCAAGGATATTGCTTATATCCAGTGCTATGATCGAGCAATCATTTTTCGTGAGCAATTCAGAGACCTGGATGAGGTCGGACAGTTACTGGAATGGGAAAATCTTCCAGAACACCTTCATACAGAAGATGGTAGCAGGATAGGAATAGATATTGAGTTTTCAGAACCGGTCTGGAAAGATAGCGGGATATTTAGATGGGTAAGATAATTATCATTCTTTTTCTCCTGAGTCTGGTGGCCTGCAGTCCTCAGGGTTACCGGTTCTCCGGGAATATTGATTCTGAGTTCTATTCGGAGCAGACGGGTAACCTGAAGGAAATACTGGCCCTTCATGAGCTCAATGCCGAATATGCACTCCTCATCGCCTCAGATGGTATTGCAGTCCTGATCTCTGAACCATCTTTTCCCCGGATAGAGATCTATTTAGATGCCAAAAAAATCTCTACCCGATCAGAGTTTCTTCCTCCCGTCAGTAATCTCAATGATCTAAGCGAGATTGTTATATACAACTGGAAACATCCGGTGGTTGACAGACAGACCCCTTTCTCTCTCCGCCTGCTGGAGTTGCAATTTCTGGGAGAGAGCTCACTAAACGGTCATTTAGTTCGGAAATATCAGCTTTCTGAATGACAAGGAAGCTCTTTTGTATCCGAAAGAGTCTCTGTCTCTAATCTGCCAACTCCCTTTATCTATATCTGATCGCTCCGGTTGGACAGCTCTTTAGACAGGAATAACAAACAAGACAGGCAGAGTTATCAATTTGTCGTTTATTACTTTCCAGAACATAGATTGCATCTGCCGGACAGATTTTTTCACAAAGTCCGCAGGCAATACACAACTCTTTATTGATCTTAACACCCTTCTTTGCCGGGCGAGAAGTAAGATTGAGTATCGCTCCAAAAGGACAGATCATATTATGCCAGAGAGTTTCTTCGAACAGGAGAGTTACCAGAAAGGCCAGGCCAGTCAGGAAGACCAGTATAGGTATATTCAGCCCCATTTTTCTGGTAAAAACCACAACGACAATAAAGATCCCCAGAAATATATACCGTAATCTCTTATACCTCAAAAATGAGCTAACCTGGACTCTTCTTATCTTCAGCCGGTCATAAAGCCAGTCTATCGAACGGAAAATAGTATTCATCGGGCAAATCCAGCCACAGAAAAACCGTCCGAAGAAGATCGAGATAACAACACCAGCAATGAAGATGAGAAACCAGGTCTGATATCTCCCCTGCAGGAAAAGCAGGCCAAACACTATGATAAACAATATTTCCGAAATAACTCGCAATATTGTCAACAACCTGTAACTACCTTTTTGCATAATACTCCTGTTTAGCAGGCCAGTGGTCACAGGCCTGCTAATCGTATTGTGATTTTTTCCCTCTAAAATATCAGGATACGAAAACCGTCTTCTTCTCCGGTCTCGGTGCTTTTATAACCATAAAAACAAGATCGGAATCACTCTCGTTATACCAGGCGTGCAGGATATCCTTTGGACTCTCTACCAGTGTATCAGCCAATATTGTCTGTTTCTCTTCTCCTATCTGGACTACACCCTCTCCCTGCAAAACATAAAAGGCTACATCAACAGGTGTTATATGCTTCTTCAATGACTGACCGGGCTTCAGTGTAATCACGGTTACCATTGCATCTTTCGTATTGTAAATATTCCTGGCATCAACATTATGCGCTGTCTCCATAACTGGAACGTCACTTAATTTACGGGTTATAATCATTTTATCCTCCATTATTAGTTATATTCTTACTCCGTTTAAAAATACCATCTGAGAGAAACATAAGCCAGTGAATTCTTATCATACCGCCCAAAATTTCTCTCTTCATCGCCAAAGAACAACTCTATCCCTGTCTTGATCTCTACCCCGTCTTCAATTGAATAGGTCAGTGATGGCCGGAGTAGCATATCTGCTGGATCAATACCTACATATCCGAACAGCTCCAGGGTCAGTGTATCGGCAAAATATGAGTCCCTCAGACGGAATGTGGCTGTATGCTCATACTCACTGGTGAGCAGGCTGTCTTCATAGTCGTTGATATACTGCAGGATATACTGTGCTGACATATCGATTCCCAAAAGGCTCCAGTCAAGCCCTGTAAGTGAATGGAGTTGATGATGGTCAGATGTACCGAACATCCCGGGTGAAGGCATTGTCGTGAAAGCCCTGTTCAGATAGACTGCCTGCTCTGATCTAAGTATAATAGATGAGAGGGTCGTGCTGAAACTCCCCCCGACTACCGTAAACCGCTCATGAAAAGGGTCGGGAGAGTTAACAGTGCCCTCGAGGACTGGAAGGTCATCCCAGGCATATCCGGCCATTATCTCAGCCGTTATTGTCCGGCTGAAATACTTGATTTTGCCGAATACTTCACTGTTACTCAGTTTCTTTTCCGGGAGTTCTGAGTCTGCAATACTTGCCATTGATTCTCGATACCAGATGGATTCCGGACCCGGCTGAGAAGTCGGCACAAAGATCGGAAGCCATACTACTTCATAAGTCAGTGGACCTCGATAGTAATTTGCCCGTATTGCCGGTACACCGATCCGGATCTCTCTGAAATCGGCCAGTATGAAAGACCTCAGGTCCTGCGGGCTGACGATATCGGTAATGAATACCCCTTCAGCTTCTCCCCAGACAACAGCCTGTTTTCCTATCCGGAAGTCGAAATTTCTGAACAGGATATCTATATACGCTTCTCTTACACCCCAATCGATATCACCCTCACCCATGATATAGGCATAGGGATTGATATTGATGCGGGTACTGTTTCCCCAACCCTGCAATTCCAGATCGAGTGTCTGTTCTGTCAGGGGGATATCCCCTTCCGATATCCGGCCGCCGGCATAGCTCCGCAGCATTCCGCTAAACCTGATATCTTTGGCTATGAGCGTTGTCTGGACTACTAAAACCAATACGGCTATAAGCATTAGCCTTGCATATATTTTCATCTTGGCATTGGACATATCATTCTCCTGTTTTTTCTGTTGTTATTCCTCTGTTTCCCTGTATCAGAGCCGCGGGCCCTGCATCATCTGTCTCTCGGAAAACTGATTGTCTCTCAATCCTATGTTGAATCTGACATTTTCCATCCTTATACGTGTACTGTGGTTTCTGCCCAGGTCCCGTATTATCATATCAGTTATGACCCAATAGTTGTCGATCTTTTCGTAATCATCTATCTGAAGAATCTTATAGACTTGACCATTCTCGTCATAATACTCCCGTTTGAGACCGATCCATTTATCCTTGATTATCCAGCTGACTGTCTTGCTGAATGTATCACCGCTGCCAACAGGAACACTCTCGACAATGTAACACGGTTCACCATTGTATTCCTCTTCTCCGATTATCTTATGCTTATCCTCATCAGGGTGACGTTCTCCGAGATCGTCATAGGTGAAATCAGAACCCATAAAAGAGTCGTTCTTACTGTCGGCAGAAATTCTCCTTATCTTGCGTATGGCAGGGAGATAGATCCACTGGTCGTCACTCCTGCCGTCATGATATGACCAATTCATAAAACTGCTATCCCTGACATCTGCCGGATCGAGAAAGAACATCATCTTCTTATCTACATCATCGGTACTCTTGCTGAACTGCTTGATACTCCTTTCCCTTGTTGCCCCGCGAGAATTTGTCAGCACCATTTTCAGATCGGCTGTCATTTCATCTCCGGTTGGACGATAATAGACATTCTCCATAACCTCCCGGCCGGAAGGTGTATCATTGGCCTGACTGAAAAGCAGTCCGGCAAATATCAATCCAATTAACAGCCCCAGGGTGATTCTTCTAAACATATTACTCCTCCTTCGGTTTTATTACTTTTTTATCTTCTGCATCATTCCCGGAAGATGCTTCCGGGCTTCTGTTAACCTTTTTACTTTTGTTAGCTCCCTCTGGTTTTAACATCGCTTTCAAGATTATCACCAGAATCGTGAGAGTGCCAAGAGCACTGACCGCCATATTAAGAGCTATCAGTCCCCCGACCTGGCGGTTTGGCGGGAAGACACTGATCAACAGGACTGCAAAACCACCCATTACCGCCAATGTGTTGTAGATAATCGCCTGGCCAGTATGGGACAGGGTTTCAAAAGTAGCTTCCATACTCGAGAGGCCTCGGTCCAGATTGGTTTTATACCTTTCGATCAGGTGAATAGCATAATCGACTCCGATGCCGATCGCTATGGCAGAAATCAGAGCTGTTGCCGAACTGAGCGGGATACCCAGTAAGCCCATTGTCCCGAAATTCACCACAGCTGTTATCATTATAGGAATCGTTCCCACTATCCCGATCAATATGTTCCTGAAGACGATCGCCAGCAGTATAGCTACTATCAGGAACGAAAGAAGGAGGCTCAATATCTGCCCTTCCAGTAACAGAGTTGCAAAAACCAGCGATTTATAACCACTTCCCGCATAGCTGATATTGATACCCAGTTCCCTGAATGCAGGAATGAAAGATTCGATATCCTCGATCACCTCTTCCATCCTGGCAGAACTGTCACTCTTCATCCTGACGGTGAGATTGGCATTCCTATAGTCATAATCTATTACGCTGTCCAGATTATCCGGATCACCGGACATCTCGTAAAGTAGTAGATACTGCGCAACCATATCTCTCGTTTCGGGTATCCGGTTATAATCCGGATCATCATCGTGCATTACCTGATGCATCCTTTTGAGAAAATCTGCCAGCCCGAAACTGTCCCCCACTATCGAATTCATCTCTACTCTTTCCTGCAGTTGGTCGATGAGTTTAAGTACTTCCGGGTCCTTGAAGGTATCATCCACTTCACCGCTCAGGATGACGTTGAGGATCGTTGTACCGCCAAAGCGTTCGTTCACAAAATCGTCTGTAATTACTACCGGGCTGTCTTTCTGAAAATTGGCGAGAAAACTGGTGTCGATCCATACTCTTGTGGCTCCAAATATAGCGATCCCCACGACTATGATGATGATAATTATTACCAGCCGGGAATGGGCCAGCAGCTTTCTGCCGAACCAATAGCTGACCTTACCGCTTCCCGCTTTATCGTTCTTCCCGGATAAATTATTATCCCCATCCTGACTGGCCTTGACTTTAACAGGCTTACTTGAGACTTTAGGTACTCCAAACAGATAGATCGAAGCAGGAAACAGGATAAGTGCCATGACCATCTCTGTCAGTACCCCAATTGCAGTAAAAAACCCAAAATAGCGAACAGGGAGTACCTGGCTTGTCGTCAATGCCATAAATCCTATAGCCGTGGTCAGGGCAGTCATTGATACCGGGCGGATCATCTCTTTCAGAGTACTGACAGCCAATGATTCTTTACTTATCTCCGGATTCTTCTGCACCAGATGCTTCATACTGTTATGCATATGGATTCCGTAAGCTACACCTATAGCCGTCAACATTACCGGTATCATTGTCGTAACGGTATAAATCGGGATTTTGAAGAGCGCCATCAGGCCAAAAGATACAAGAGTACCCATTAACACAATTGTCAGATTGATCAGGGTGCTTCTGACACTCTTCAACAACAGAAGTAAAATCACCGTGATAAAGATTATTACCAGGGGTGCCATCCGTGTCATATCCTGAGGCCCCAGCTTTGTGAGCTCTCCCTCTACTACCGGCCTGCCGGCTATATATATACTCTCCGGGTTTTCATACTCCCGGACAAATTCCTGCAGTTCAAGATAGAATTCGTCGGTAAAGAGATCTTTCTCTATCTGAGCTACTATGAGAGCGGCCTGGCCTTCATAACTGACTGTGCGGCCATAGATCATTTCATTACTCTCCACAGCGGAGCGCAGCTCTTCCAGCTCCAGATCCGTCAGGGGTAATCTTTCATAAAAAGCTTCTACTGTCAGGCCCCACTCATCTGCAGTTATATTCTCAGCCGTATAGAGCGAGGTTATGTCATCACGCCCTATACCGGGAAACCTTACTGGTAACTCCAGCGAGATATCCTTTAGCTTTTGCAATGTTTCGGAATTATAAATCGTTTCGGGGTGTTCTATCGCCAGGAGAATATTATCACCAATCCCGAACAGCTCTTCCATCTCATCACTGTATATAAAGGCAGGATGGTCTCCGGGCATATATTCATCCAGATCGGTCTCTATGCGTGCATTCTTGCCTATTATGACCATTGATAGGACCACTGAAAGCAGCAATAAAGCTATGACCAGTCTCGGCCGGCCGGCTATCTTGCTTATCAGTTTAATCATCATAACCTCTTATTCGTTATTCTCTTTTTTATCTCAGCGAAAATAGCCTGTTCAGGGTCTGGATCAAACTTCTGGCAGAGACTATGAGTTCAGAACTGCCGGGGTTGACCCTTAAACGGGTTATTGATAGTTTGATGGTTCCCAGGGTTACAAAAGCCAGTTCCCGGGATTCTATGTCGGTACGGCAACTATTTTCTGCCTGTATTCCTTCAAAGAAACGGCTCAGTTTATCTATCTTTTCCCCCGATATCCTCTGCAACTCCTCCAGAAGCCCGGTTTCTAAATGAAATATCTCCTCCGAAAAGACTAACTGGGCAAAAGAAGGACTCTTTTCGAACTCTGAAAAGAGTCCCAGGATGAAGGCTTCTAATCTCTCGGACGGTTCCAATTCTGTGGTAAAGAGTTTATCGAAATGTGGGGTTAATTTATCTTCCAGATTGTGCAGAAGAGCTTGCAGCAGTTCGAATTTACTCGGGAAATGCCGGTAAACAGACCCCTCTTTCAAACCTATTTCTTCGGCTATATTCCTGATAGTAAGTTTACTGAATCCTTCTCTGGCCACCAGATTAGTAGCAGCTTGCAAAAATTCTTCCTGTCTTTTAGTTAACGGGCTCATCACTTGCTCCTTTATGTTAGCTAACGATAACTTACTTTGGTTTCTGGTGAATGCAAATATTATTTCCTGGCTGACTCTATATCCATACTGAAAATTTGTTCTTATGCCTTTATCTAATGGGTTTTGTGGTCTCAAAAAAAAAATTTAGCTCCTTTATTAAAATACCGAGAATCTGTATACTCTTGACAGAACAGAGCCGTAATTTTTTCTCTATAGTACTTATAGAGTTAAGTAGAGTGGAGTTAAGATCATGAAAGAAAGATCTGAGGTTTCACTGGTTTGCCACCGGGCAAAGCACGATCTTGATTACTGGCAGTTAAGGGAGTTTCTGCGGGACCTTTTCCGGATCAACGGAAGGAGGGAAATCTCCTGGCAGGTAGCGAGGTTTGATTATTTTTACTGTCATATCCTGCCCAATTGTGCTGAACAGAAGCTTGATGAAAATGCCTTTTACTGGTCAGAAGAGCAAGGGGATATAAAAGCTTTGCTGGTCAGGGAAGTAAAGATCTGTTACCTGAATACAGATCCTGAATTCCGGCAGGAAGGGTTTCTGAAAGAGATGCTGGCAACAGCCGAGAAGGAGCTTACCTTCAAGAATGATGACGGGAAGAGCAAAGTAGCAGTAGAGGTTTCTGACGACGATTCCCTAATGATATCTTTATTACAGGAACACGGCTTTCAGAAAACAGACTTTTATACTGCCAGCAGAAAGAGGATATTGAACTCCCCTGTACCTGAACCGGTTTTACCGCCGGGATTCAAGATTCGCAACATGCTGGGCAGGGAGGATCATGCAGCCCGTAGTCTGGCCTCCTGGGATGCCTTTCATCATAATGATGATGCTCAGTTTCATGGAGATCTAGACTGGTACGCTGTAGTGGAAAAAATTCCTATGTATCGAGCCCAGTTAGATATTGTGGCTACTACTAACGATAACAGGTTAATCGGTTTCTGCACGGTTTCTTATGACGATGTCAACAGGACGGCCTATTTCGAACCGGTCGGCTTGATCTATGATTATCATCGGAAGGGACTGGGCCGGGCCATGATGCTGGAAGGTCTACGCCGGGCAGAGAACCTCGGTTGTGAGATTGCCTTTGTCAGTAATAATACTGACGATGCCGGGGAACTCTACGAGGCGTGCGGGTTCGAACTGGACAAGTTATCTCACGTATGGGTTAAAGTACTTGATTAAAGCGCGTTTGTCACTCCTGTAGCGTTCGGGATTCTCCTCTTCTTGATTCTCGGATCGAAGACTGTATGTCTGATATGGCTTGATCTATCCCCGATAACGAGACTTATCTACCAGGGCAGTTCCAGTGCTGGTTCCATCTCAATAATATATATGAACTTCAGGGTCAGGATTTTTCTTCTCTGTTTTGATAAATGTATTATCTTTCAGATCCTGAAAAGCTCTTATTATCTCTTCTCTGCTGTTCATAACGATTGGTCCCCGCCAGGATATGGGCTCGTTTAGCGGTTTGCCGGAGACAAAGAGCATCCGGAAACCTGCTTTTCCCGCTTTGACGATAATACTTTCACCATCTTCAAAGAGAGCAACCTGACGATTAACTATTATCTGACTATCAATCTCCGCCTCTCCCCCGAAGGCATAAATAAAACAACTATGCCCTTTCCGGGTCGGCAACTCAATATTTCTGTCTCCCAGAATTCTGACATCCCAGAATTGAGGGTTTATAATTATATCTTTCACTGGCCCTTTCACTCCGTCGTAATCACCACTGATAATCCTGATTAATGTATCATTAGCAGTCTTGACTTCCGGGATCTCTTCTGCTTTGATATCCTGATAGCGGGGATCGATCATTTTATGCGTTGCGGGAAGATTAGCCCAGAGCTGAAAACCGTACATTTTGCCCCCTCTGCCCGGTTTGGGCATCTCCTGATGAATTATCCCCGATCCGGCAGTCATCCATTGTACTTCACCGGGACGAATAGTCCCTCTGTTACCGATACTGTCACCGTGTTCCGCAGAACCTTCCAGCATATAAGTTATCGTCTCTATGCCGCGATGGGGATGCCAGGGGAATCCAGCCAGATAATTCTCGGGCTCATCATTGCGAAAATCATCAAGCATCAAAAAAGGATCGAAAAGAGGGGTCTCGTGATAACCGA
>Ga0334895_1000858_pt1 | contig 36335 bp, 54 predicted proteins | sample GraSluR3_MG_7_FD_207229 | JGI IMG/M metagenome (GOLD analysis project Ga0334895, IMG submission 207229) | Sludge microbial communities from methane-producing bioreactor in Wageningen University, Netherlands - Granular Sludge_31_05-R3 | ecosystem: Engineered > Bioreactor > Anaerobic >... | reverse complement strand
AATAAAGTAAAGTAAACTACCTATTATCATCCAACCAACGATTGATAATACAAAACACAATCCAAATACTTTTAAAAATGTCATTAATTTTTTCATGATTATTTAAAATAAACACCCTATAACAACAGGTATAGCAAAGCAGGGGCGTGTTCTGTATGCTATATGAGTGCTTCTAATTTACTTTTTCACGGCTCGACAGGTCAGCCTCTTAATCCCTGCCTTGCCACACTTGCAGTCGTTATAACCCATTTTAAAAAAGAGACGGGCTAATCTCTGCAATTTTAGACTTAGCATAGCCAAATTCTTTAATTTCTGATTTGATACGCTTATTTTCTTCAATCCATTTTGAGGCGGCAGCGTGAAAGTCTTTTTTTATTTCAAATCCATGAGCCTTGCGCCCCAAATTTTCAGCAGCTATTAAAGTTGAGCCACTGCCAGCAACCGGGTCAATTACAACGTCTCCAGGGTCGGTGAATATTTCAATAATTTTCTCCAAAAGTTTAACTGGTTTTTGGGTCGGGTGTATCTTTTTACTTTCGTTATCTCGTGGCCAGTCGATGCAATTGAATATCATTTTACCATTATTTCTGAACTTTGGTAATTTTTTTCGATAAAACACTAATCCGTATTCACAGTTCCCGACAATTTTCATATTTGCCTTTAATACCTGTGCTGAAAAATTTTTACGGAAAACTAAATTTATATAGTTCGGCAAACCGTATCTTTTTGCAAGTTCAATAAAGTAAAATTGTTGCTCAAATTCGCAAAATAAAACCATGCAAGGGGCTTCTTTTTTACCTTTTGGCTCGGCTACTAACATCGTGCTGCAAAAGTGCATAAACTCGGCAGGCCTAAAATCGTTATCGGTATCAAAAAAAGCCTTTCCAGCAAGGTTGCTCTCACCTTTTTTATTGTCCCCATCATTATACCATGCAGGGTTCGATGCATAAGCATTATTGCCTAAATTATACGGTACATCCGCAATAATCAATTGAGCTTTTGGCAATTGATAACTTTTGAAGTTTTGAAAGTGATCTCGTATTAACATCTTTATTTTTAGTTTAATAAGTAAAAAAACGGGTTATAACACGGAGGCACGATCCTGAATGTCAAGCGCCACCCTGAACTTTGTGCGCTTGCGTTGGATTCTGCTTACTTTCATGGTTTCTCGGTTATTGGTTTATATAAGTTCCCTCGCCTGCTCAATCAGGGCTTTGTGGTGCTTCAAAAAGTGGTCAAGGTATTCCTCTGTTGGCATGGCGATAAAACATTGCAGCACTACGCGTGCTTGTTTAGTCAGTTCGCCATCATCGAATACAGCTACGTATTTTGTTTGGTTTGCGTCCGTCCAATCCGGCTTCCAGTTGTCGTGTGCTTGCCAGTAGGCTTGGCGGAGGTCGTAAAGCTTTTCAAAAGCATCAAACGCTCTTCTTACATCTGCGTATCCCCTTATCATCTGTTGTGCTGCGTCAAGGTGCGCCCAACTCTCCGGCAGGGGTGGCTTTTTACCTACCACCTTAAAATATACCCCAATGGCTTCCCAGGTAAAGTAATGGTTGTCGCTCACCCTACTTATAACAGTAAAATGGCTTTCGCATGGCGTTGGGTCATACCGCTTACCTACGATTAACGCCTCTTCTCTATCAGGCACCATCTCACATGGGTCAATGGCCTCAAGCTGTTTGTTCTTCCAAAATTCCGGGTCTGTCATTTGGTTAAGTGGTTTTTCTTCCTTGGGTTCCGATTTCCCCAACCCGTAAAACTGCCTCGCATAAGCCATCGCCTCATCCCAATCTTGCGGAAGCTCGAAGTGGGTGTCGGCCCTATCTTGGCATTGCCCAATAGTGTTTGTTGGTGTACAATACAAGAACTTGTACCTTTTATCGTAGCCAAGACAAATGGGCATATTTAGCACCTCCGCAAAGGCTTTTTGTAGGCGGGGTTTGCCGCCGATTGTAAATTCTTTCATTTTAAAAATGTTTTTCGATTTGGTCCGTTAAAATTTTCCGGCAGATGTCGGCGGTTTGTTTTTGGTTTTTTGTTCTCGCAGCATAGGCAGCATCAGCAGCAGCAGTAGCAGCAGCAGTAGCATAGGCAGCATAGGCAGCATAGGCAGCATCAGCAGCAGCAGTAGCAGCATCAGCATCAGCAGCATCAGCATCAGCAGCATCAGCATCAGCAGCATCAGCATCAGCAGCATAGGCAGCAGCAGCATCAGCAGCAGCATCAGCATCAGCATCAGCAGCAGCATCAGTAGCAGCAGCAGCAGCATCATCAGCAGCAGCATCAGCAGCAGCAGCAGCATAGGCAGCATCAGCAGCAGCATAAGCATCATAAGCAGAAGCAGCAGCAGCATCATAAGCAGAAGCAGCAGCAGCATATAACTCCTCTGCCGTTGCATTTCCGCGACCGTAAGCAATCGCCACATCAACCGCTTTCAGGCTGCGCTCGTCTTTCATTAGGTGTCTGACCGTATTGGCACACAGGCCTTTTGCAAGTGTTAGCTTGCGGTGGTCCACCTTCAGTCTCGCCGCCAACCACAGCATCCAGTCGCCACGGGGGCAGGTCTCCCACGCCTCACGTAAGGTCTTACCATCTGACCACTCGATTGCATCCGAACAGGCGTGCATTTGTTTGAGTTGCTCCGTAAATTCTTTCATTTTAAAAATGTTTTTCGATTTGGTCCGTTAAAATTTTCCGGCAGATGTCGGCGGTTTGTTTTTGGTTTTTTGTTCTCGCAGCATAGGCAGCAGCAGCATCAGCAGCAGCATCAGCATCAGCATCAGCAGCAGCATCAGCATCAGCATCAGCAGCAGCAGCAGTAGCAGCAGCAGCAGCAGCATCAGCAGCAGCATCAGCAGCAGCAGCATAGGCAGCATCAGCAGCAGCATAAGCATCATAAGCAGAAGCAGCAGCAGCATATAACTCCTCTGCCGTTGCATTTCCGCGACCGTAAGCAATCGCCACATCAACCGCTTTCAGGCTGCGCTCGTCTTTCATTAGGTGTCTGACCGTATTGGCACACAGGCCTTTTGCAAGTGTTAGCTTGCGGTGGTCCACCTTCAGTCTCGCCGCCAACCACAGCATCCAGTCGCCACGGGGGCAGGTCTCCCACGCCTCACGTAAGGTCTTACCATCTGACCACTCGATTGCATCCGAACAGGCGTGCATTTGTTTGAGTTGCTCCGTAAATTCTTTCATAATGTTCTCCCTTTTCGTTAATGATTTTTCGGTTAATTAGATAATGCGAAGGTTGTTTCGCCTATAAGGTAGTTGTGCACAAGTTTAAGAAAACAGCGTCCGTGCATTTATCCGCTGTTCTGCTATTTTGAAATAGTTCTCGTCTTTCTCTATTCCGATAAAGTTTCGATTAGTGTTTTTACAAGCAACTCCAGTAGAGCCACTGCCCATAGTTAAATCAACTACTAAATTACCTTCGTTGCTGAAAGTCTTTATCAAATCTTCGAGCAATAAAACAGGCTTTTGTGTTGGATGTAATCCGTCATAATCTTTTTTGTATTCCAAAACATTGCTTTTAAATTTACCACCCTCCCACAAGTTAAAGGTTGCGTTAAAGGTTGCGTTAAAGGTTGCGTTAATAGCTTCCAATTCTTCATACATTTTAAAGCCTTCCATTTTATCAATACAGTAATAATAAATCAATGCTTCGTATGTTTCAATAGTACATAAATCAAATTGCGAACTGTTGAATCTAAAAACGTGGTCTGCTCTTTGTCCTACTTGTTCTAATATTGTTTTTTTTGTATGTCCAATATACTCAAATACTTCTTTAAAATACGGTCTTAATGGGTGCAATCCCTCAAATTCGTGGTTTTTACTAAAAACAATTATATCCTCAAAATAACTTACAGGGGCTTTTTTGGCAATTAAAGCATTTGCAAAATGGTCTTTCTTCCATATCATTCTGTAATTCAATGGTATGTTTGCAATTGCTTCATTTATCATTTTACTGGTATATGGTTCTTGGCAAAACAAAACCATTTTACCGTTCTTTCTTAAAAGACGGTTTGCAATTTCATAAACCTTTTTAGGTTCAATAGCAAAGTCCCAACCTGTTTTATTGTTTTTCCATCCATCCAATCCTGCACCATTCATTGTTCCATAAGGTAAGTCAGTAAGTATCAAATCAACACTTCCTGTTTCTATTTTATCGCTTTCAATTAGGCAATCCCCGAAAAAAAGACGAGTAAAAACCTGTGCACAACACTCGCTATAAGTAATGGCGGGTGCAGTGGGTATATTATCGTTTGTGCTTTCTATTGTCATTTGTTGTATTTTGATAGTGAGTAGTTCCAATTCCGCCACTACTCATAGCGGAAACGTTATGCCTCATTGCCGTTTAGGTAGTTGATCACGCCGTAGTCTTCAAGTAGGTCGATTATGGCATCGTGCGTCTTATTCGGGTCGTACCCCGTAATGTCGTCGTCTTCCCATATGTAGCCCTCTTCAATGGCCGATTGCAAATCCCTAATGAACTCTTCGTATCTTTCCATTTCTGTTTAATTTGTATTCCTGGACTCTTCCCCTTTTAAACCACTTTACCAGATCAGCGTGAGATACTTCTCTTATCTCCGGGTGGCCCTTGATCCAATGCTTTGCGCCCATGTCCACCGCCGGGGCCTCTCCCGTGGCTATGACCTCGCATATGTGGCCGTCCAGAAGAAATGTCCTGTCGGTGATGTACCAGTGTTCGGTGACACGGCCACGGTTGTTTATGGTGGTTTTTGCGAGCATCAAATAAACTGTTCTATAACCCTCATGCCGCGCTTGACGCTTAATATCGTCTCTTCAGCAAGCGCCCTAGAACGGGGGATCTTCTTCATCTGCTGTAATACTTTCAACGTATCCATGTCTATCTCGTAGGACTGGATCGCCAAACCTTGTAATGTCTTTTTCGAAGTGTGTTTTAAATTTTCCCGTTCCATAGTTCCTGCCCTTTGCGATGATTATTTCGGCCACGCCCTCGGTGCTGTTTCCATCCCCGTCCTCCATGATGCCGTAATATTCCGGGCGGTAGACGAACAGAACAAGGTCGGCCGCCTCCTCCACCTGCCCCGAATCCCTTAACCTGGACAGCGTGGGATAGCTGCTGTGCCCCTTCCCCGCCCTGTTCAGTTGTGAAAGGGCAATGACGTTTATGTTCAGTTCTTTCGCGATGTTTTTCAGGGACCTTGCCGTCTGGCCGATCTCCTGCTCCCGGCTCCTATGGTTTTTATCGCTGACAAGCTGAAGGTAGTCCACCACCACCACGTCCACGTTATATCTGATCGACGCGCTTCTGATAAGCCCCATGATGTGAGATGCGGAGTTGTTGGTCACGTCGGCGATATAGAATTTCAGCGTGGAGAATTCGCTGGCCGCCCGCTGCGCCCTTTCAAGATTGTCCATTATGGCCGACTTCGCAACGCCGCTCTTGGAGCATATCATCCGCTCCATGATCTGCCTCTGGGTCATCTCAAGGCTTATGAATGCAACCGATCCGCCGGCGTCGATGACGTTCTGCGTGACATTAAGGGCCAATGACGTCTTGCCCTGTGATGTCTCGGCTGCAATAATCACAAGGTCGCCCTTGTGTAGCCCCCCTGTGAGGCTGTCAAGGTACGGGAAGCCGGTGGGCGTCTCCACCACCTGCTTTTTCTCCATCATCTTCAATGCGTCCCTGGCTGCGGCGAATCCTTCGACGAACTGCGAGCGCTCCGTGCGGTATAGGCCGGTTATGGTGTCGGTTAATACCTTCACCTTGTCCTCGCTGTTGTTACTCGATAGGGCCCTGGTGATTCCTTCCTCGACCAGGCGCAGCCTCTTCTGCTCTTCCAGTTCGCTTATGATCGACTCGACGGGCACACCATGATCCACCTCGCGCACCATCGCAGCCAGGTCTCCCTTGCGCCCCGGGAGGATGCTTACCATCTTGGCGAATGATGGGTGTCTGTCGCTGCTATACAGGTCGTAGTACGCGTCGTATATATCTGCGTAGTTGGCAAACAGGTCTTCGCTTATCAGGTCGGCGTTCTGCAGAAACTGATCCTTGTCGGATATTATCCGGCCCAGTAGCTGCCTCTCGTATGTCTCCTGTAGCGTCATCATAGCGTTTTAACAGGGATATTGATCTTATCGAACGGATTGGGGAACTTCTTGGACAGGTCTTCGTACTGCGGTATGTGTTCTTTGGGTTGTTTGCGGGGATCGTGTTTATTTTCGTCCTTAAACCACACGCCACGCACTTTCTGCTTCCAGTTTTTTACTGGGTTGCCTTTGCTATCCACCCAGTCGGCATCGTTGTAGTATTTAAAAACGTGCTTTGCATATTCTGGAGTAAAATCGTTTTCGGTAAAGTATTTTATGAATTCATTTAGTGTTGGCGGTATAAACACTTTACTTTTATTTACTTTACTTTCCTTTACTTTACTTTGTTGCTCGGTCGTTGAACGGTCGTTGAACGGTCGTTGAGCATCCGTTGAACCGGTTATCTTCTTTTGCCTTGCCTGTGCTGACTTTTCACCCGCCAATCTCCTCTGTTCTTTCATCTTGAAATATGGCTCCATGTATTCAAAAAGCTTGGGGCTATAGAACATTTCTTGTTGGTCTACATCAAAAAGGCCATAGTTACAAATAATGGTTCTTACCTTTGGCTCGCTCGTTTTAAACTCATCAGCTAATAAATCTATATCCTGCATTGGGTATCTCATTTCAGGCTGTTCCCGAAGCACCTCGAGAATCATAAAGTATATACCATACCCCTCTATCCCAAGTTCTTTGACCGCTCGTTTAATTTTCCGGTCGTGTCGGGCGTTGCTGAAATGCGGGAAATAATATGCATCTTTACCTGTCATTCCCTATAAGTTTAAGCCCCAGAAAAACAAAAAAGGCGGGGTGTACCACTTTGCCAAGCGACCCGCCAGTTCTGCCTCTGGGGCTATTGTTGCGAAAATATGTTGCTGTGATTGTCATGGTACAATTAAGCTTGGCAACTACAAAGTTAAAACAAATTTCAACAAAAACAAATCTATGTCGAAAATAATTTAACTTAATTGTAGTTCCTGCGCAGTTCGATGATCCCCACCAGGCACAGCCCGGCAAGGCATAAGACTATAATCATGGCGTGTTAGTTTTTTGCGATCTGGTATTCCCAGGCGGGATCGATCTCGTGTGTAGGTACTTCTGTGCGGTCAAGGCAGGCGTCAACCAGCACGATCTTACCGCAGAATGGCGGGCATCCCACCCTCTGTATGGTTCCCGTGGGGCGGTGGTACACCCTATCCCCCCGGTTGATGTCGTTCAGCCACGACCGGCGTCGAAGGTGTTGTCTGATATACGTCCGGGCGATCCACAGCAGCGTAAAGCCAGAGGCGAGAATGATGGTAAGCAGGGTGTATCTCATAGCGTAGGGTATAGCGGCCAGCCCCCTTCAGAGAACTCGCCAATTTCAAATGATCTTTTTGTGTGTTTTTTTAGCTCACCACATAGGGCTTTCGAGTGGATTTGCGACATAAGTGTTTTATTGGCCCCACTCGGTTTCAGCTGAAAACCCTCTGATTCGTCTAACATAAGGCGCATGCGGCCATTAATGTATTCAAACGACACCCTGTGCCCTGGGGGAAACAGCTTTGTGGCCTGAGAGGAAAATGTAATGCTATTGTTGCCAACACATATTTTATGCTTCCCCCTTGATAGCTTGCGTATTGTCTTTACTGATAGCTTCATTTGTATCGGTTTTTAATTGCTGTTTTCACGCACCGGTCGCAAAGGCACAATCCCCTTTTGGCCCGGTCGATTATTAGGTACTTCACCGGCGATCGGTCGATGTATATCCGTCCCCGTATGTGTTCATCCGCATCTCTTCCCGCATCTTCGACAGTACGGACCGTGCCCAGTCGATCTGGTGTACACAAGTCCGGTTCAGTCGTTCGGCCCACACCAGAATATACTTCTGATCCCTCCCGGCGGCCTTTACCAGTGCATTTGCTGCGGTGGCCGTCCCTCCCGCGCTAATGGTCATTTCTTTAATCAGGGCCTTGATTTCCTCGGTAACCACCGCGTCATAAGCCAACTGAGCATCGGCCTGTATCTTGGCGGTTCTGGCAAGGTAGGCGTTCAGGGCTGCCCCCCTCTGGACAATCAATTCGGGATCGTCCGAGAGGGGTTCTTCCAAAAATGCCTGGATTTCTTCGAGTTCTTTTTTCATGGCTTAAAATGGAAGGTCGTCGTCACCAATCGGTTCGGGGGTTTCCGGGGCCTGCTCCGATCCGGAGGAACTGAATACCAACCTACCATTACCGAAGAAAAGCCGGTCTTTTTTGGCTTTGCGTTCATCTTCTGTCTGGGCTAGACAGACAGACACGTCGTTGCCATACTTGTCTTTTTCGTCGTACAGGGTAATGGTCAGGGGCAAGTACCTACCCTTTTTGCCGTCGATCAGCATGCCCTTGTCGATCTTGTCTACGTTAATACTTACGTTAATGATTTTCATGTTAGATAAGTTTACATTGTACAATTTCACTTCCCGTCTTGCTGGGCGGGATTACCAGTTTTGTTTCTCCGGTCTCCTGGTCGGTTATAACCTCTCCGGCGTCCGGGATGGATTTCAAAAGAGCCTCCCTTTGTTTAATTTTGTCGTCGATGACTTTTTTTTCGAAGGCCAGCGAGTCATATACAGGATCACCACATACCGAGTAGTCGTAGCGCACCCCCGCCATCTTTTTTGTCCACAGCGCACCGTGCACCTCGAAGGTCTTTTCGCGATAGTTGTCGGCCTCTGCCATAACGGCATCTTTGACCTCCCTGTCTTTTAGCACGTCTTCAATTGCCTCACTTGCAGCCTTCAGGCGCGCGAACACCTCAAGGGGTGGGTTGTCGCCTGAAAGAAACATGTCTTTTAGGCTGGCCTTAATAACGGCCACTTCGGTTTTGCTCTTAGGAATTGTTAATGACTTTTTCATCTTTTTCTCTTTGTGCCTTAGCGGCGTTAATAATTGACTCCTCCACTTCTTTGGAGACAGAGTATTTTTTCTTGATTGAATCCATTGTGTTGCCTGACTTGACCCACTGGATTGCGGACAGATATTCCCTTGTTGATTCAATCAGGCGGGGCCTGCCGGTTGTTGGAGGCTGGACTGGTTCCTTCCATGCTTCCTCCTTCGCGTGATTGTTAGTGGCGTCCGCGTCCTTAGTGTCATCCAGCAGAAACAATCCACCAAGCGCGTACTTGCGCGCGTAGGAAGATGTTGCACCGGTAATCTGACTGTCGTCCATGCCCTTGCGGTCTTGTGCCTCCCTTGCCGACGCCGTGACTGTTTCGCTGCTCTTCCCGTCGCTGATCCTGGCGGTGGTGGTGACGTACACCCTGCCGCCAACCTCCTGTATCTGATCAGACAGGGTTAGTACACATCCGTGCTTGACAAGCAGGGGCTTGACCGCCTCCAAAATGTCCTCCGCGTTCCGGTAGTTGTACTTACCGAAACTGTTGTAATTGTTTTTTGGGGCCTTGAGTTCTGATTGGATTTTGATTAGTGCTTCCATGTCTTTGTGTTTTAAATGATTTCCAAATAGACCTGATCTCTGGTCTTGTCATAACAACAGGCCGTGTTATATCCTAATCCTTCGAATATTGATGCAATACGGGGATGCAGAAACGTGCTTGCTATTCCGTATACAGCAACCCCCTTGTCGGTGTGTGTGTACTCTATCATTCCATTGCGGGCCTCCAGGGTCTTAGCCAGGTTCTCGCATATATGCATCTGCTTGTTCAGTGTTGTCTTGTTCATGGCTAATAGATTTCAGGGTTTTTTTCGATTTCCTCAACGGCAAGCGCACATCGGACGCCCTGTCTGTGGACCTCTCCAAGCTGCCTGATAACTCTTTTTTTTAGAATCGCAAGGATGTTGCACATTGCATACTCGTTGTACCCCTCGGCCTCCATGTCTGACATGATGCGGTCGACGAATTCTGTTGTTTCCATTAGATTGAGTTGTTTAAGTAATTTTCAAATTGATGTACTGCGTCGATATTGGTTTCGTCTGGGAAACAGACAACTGCCTCGTTGACGATGTATTCCCTAATGTGTGTTATATTCTCACCCCTGCCCAATCCTGGGCGGGGTTCTTCCACGGTCTCGGTCACGACCTCTACGTCGTACAGAAGCCCGTAGCCACCCCTGTGTACTTCTCCGGCGCGGGATTCGTAGCCGATCTCATAGAGGGCCTGGTCAAATAATGTCTCTATCATGGTGTGATTGTATTACCAGTTGTTGTGTGTCGTCCCAGTTGTGGGTGATCATTAATTTAGCCAGCACGTCGGCCCGGATTCCGAGCAGGTCTCTAATCCATTTATATGAGTATTTTTCGATCAGTCCCCTTGCCTGCCGGGTAGTTTCTATCTTTCCTTCCCGGCGGAGTTCTTCGCGCCGGAGGATGTCATAGACCCCCTGAGATGAGTATAGACCAAACTGCCTCTGGGTTTCCTCGTTGGCCGCCATCTTGGCGACCCCCTGCGAGACGAGCGTATGGTATAGGTCATATACCTTTTTGTCTCTTTTTTCTTGCTCCTGTTTTGCCCTGGTTTTCATAAGGTTACTTTTTTTCGGTTATAAGAAGACCATCCTTAACTGAATAGTTGTATTCGTCGTCGGATGCCCAGACGTTGGTGCGCTCGCGATTGAAGCTTGCTGCCCACGTTATTTCATTGCGAATGTCATCAGGGCTGGTTACTTCGACGTCGAACAACTCAATGTCTTCGTCAATGATGGTGATCGTGCGTGGGAATGTTGGTTTGTTTTCCATTGTCGTGTGTTTTGGGGTTTATATTTAATATACAAGTCCTTCTCCACCCATGTTGTGGCACATGCCGGGAACAACCCTGCGAATCTCATTGCCAATCTTGTCAGCAAGCCATCCGGCACAGCGGATAACCGTGTAGCCGAAGATGGCCTCCTGCGTTACCTCAATCTGCGACTTGGGCAGCCAGGTGGTGTATTCATACATCTTATTGTTGGCCGGGTGTTCGTAGCGTATCTTTGCATTGATGGCCTTCTCTGTTTCTCTCACCACTATTCCCCTGATGTGCTTTTCGTTTTTCATGGCTTTGGGTTTTGCGTTTGTTTTATAGTGTAAAGATAATACAAAAAAACAACCCATGTCAAGTTTTTTATCAATTATTTTACAAAAACATGTTAGTTTATAATGCTTCCAAATAAGACAATAAAAAACCCCAGCCTGCGAAAGACCGGGGCCAAAACACACACACATGGAAGCTACATTATTTTTCCCTCATGGATTCGCTTGTTCTTAACGTGGAAGTATTCGCCGTCCCTCCTTATGCGGGCAAAGCCTTGCGTCCATCCATTATATGGGAGATAGGCGGGGTTGGGATTAGACAGATGCCCCAATGACCACCAGGTCTTGATCTCCCCGGAGTGGGTTGTCTCGGCATGCTCAGAGACCCTATGGAAGTGTCCACACATTGTACTCTCCCCGGTTCTTAGTGACAGCCACCTTGCGGGGTTCACCCCCCCTGATCCCCGGTACTCGTGGCCGTGTATGATATTCAGCCCCCCGACCTTGATTGTCTGGTGCTGCTCTACCATTTGTATATTCAGGCCGTGAAAGTCGAAAACCTTGTCGAATTGGAACATCGGCACGCTCAGCAGCTTGGCCTGTCCGTTCTGCACGAACCACTTCCAGTACCAATGTTCATGGTTGCCCATCTTGTATATTATGTATGCCTTTGGAAAGGCGCATCGAAGTTCGAAAAGAAAATCCTGGTACTGCTCGAAGTCGTATTCGTGGTCTCTCTTGTTCCAGTCCTTTTCGTGCCTGGAAAATCCGGTATTGTCGAAGATGTCCCCGTTCATTATAATGGAGTCCACCCCCTCCCGGATGCCGTAGTTCATCGCTATGTCCAGTGCTCTCTTATCCTGGAACGGAACGTGAACATCTGATATGACAAGGATATTAGCCTGTTCTTTAGGAAATTCAAAAAACAGATTGGTGAGGCCCGGCTCGGGGTGTGCCGAAAAGAACCTGTCCCGGTCTTGATGCAGTCTTTTATTGCCCCCGTAATTTCCGGTATAGTACCTTACTCTGTTTCTTGCATCCTCCACAGAGGCGTATAGGTCGGGCCTTTTTTCATGCAGCATCTTGGCGATCGAGTGCTTGGACAGCTTGCCCCCGTAGTTCTCTATGTATTCTATAGTGATCTTTTTGATCTCACTCATAACTATTAATTTAGTTCTCGATACACTACGAAGCCTACCGCCGTTGTGGCGATCCCGGATAGTATCTTAATCATTGTAGATTGCGATCGGATGATGTTATCCTTTTGACGAAGCTGCAGGCCCATCTGGGCGGTGATCTGCCTTTGGGCATGGAACCCCTCCATGCAATTATCGTAAGCCAAAGAAAGCTCTGTGATCTGCTCCTGTTGCCTAAGAATGATTGTGCGCTGCTGGTCGATCTGTTGAACTTGCGTCAGGTAGATGGAGTTGGCTCGCTTAATGTTCTCGACCGGGACTTGTCCAATCAAGGAATAACTCGATATGACCAGCATCGTCAACAGGGAGAGTGATTTCATTTTGCTCTGATTTTAGTTTTTCGATTTCTACGCGGAGGCGGTCGGCTGTTTGTTTGTGCTGTAGGCTCGCCTTAAGGCGATCCTGCGACACTTTGGTAAGGCTGTCGATCTCTATCTGATAGGTTTTGACTAGCTTGTTAGCGGCTGTGATCTGACCCTGTAGGTCGTATATCCGCTGTGCCTGTCTGATGATCGTGGCTGCGCTGGTGGCCGCTTCGGTCTTCTTGTCCACGTATGACCATATCCCCCATGCGAGTGATGCGATGGATATGACCGCCCCTATGATCTGCCAGACTCTTGTTGTTTGTTTCATTCGATCCAGTTTGCTATTTTGCTGATCTGATTCTTGCTTCTATACTTCTTGTACACCCCGTCCCCGGTGCGTGAACCCGTGTCATTCGTATTTCCTTCGTAACTCTTAATCAGGTTGTTACCGTTGTCGAAGTCTTCCGCTAACACCCCTACGTGGGCGATCCTTCCCAAAGACTGGAAGTGTATACCGAACACATCCGACTGCTGACCTTGTTCCTTTGGGATTGTCTTAGACTGGGGAAACCACGAGGGAGACCATGCCGCCCCGTTTGGAATTGGAACGTCGTGTTTAAGATAACCCCAAGCTACGAACGCACCGCACCAGGCATAGCCCGGTCCAAGCCCCACAGAGGCCAGATAAGCGTCTATTTCTGGGCCGGTGTTGTTTCCGGTTTGCCTGACCCCCGCCTGTGACCGAAACGTCTCGTGTAGGGCGATCCTAACGGGTATTTCGGGCACTTCCGGTTCCTCTGGTGTACACCCCTGTATTGGGGCGATCGTGTCCTGTGGAGGCTCTAAACAAACGCCACCACCAGAAGAACCCACGCAAGAAGCAAACCAAGATAAAATGACAATACAAACTTTCCACGCTCCCATGTAGTGATAGCCTTATAGTTGTTTGACAGGTAGTCGTCCAGTTGCTTGTACACTTCCGGGGCTGCCAGTTTCAGAAACAGCCAGATTAGGGCCGTTCCAAAGAACAGCCCCACGGTAGCAATTAGAAATGTCTGGAACAAACCGATGTCGTGTGCCCCGGCAGTTGGATCTATCCGCCTTAAAAGGTAAGGCGATAAGTACCATATCAATATAGCCACGGGCAGCGTCAGTATCTCCCCGTGTTTCCCGATTATCTTTCTCATATCCCAAGCTCTATTGATATTCCCGTGATCAGTTCCCACAGGGTTTTAGCGACGGGGGGAACCAGAAGGAACAGGGCGAGGGCGGCGAAGACCACCACCGCCGCCTGCTTCCAGTTGCCGGCAAGCCACAAGACGGGGTTCTTGGCATTGTTGGCGTCTCTGACACCACAGACGGCCACCTGTCTCTGATATGCCCTTTGGTCTTCGATGCGCTGCTGTTCAAGTTTCCCCACCCTTCCATTCTGCACCCCGACACGCTTTTTCAGTTCCTTGATGTCGCCGCATATCTCTTCCATGCGCTTGTCGGTTCTATCCCGATGCTCTCTTGAGGTGTTCACATAAGCCTGCATAAGGTTGTTCAGGCCCTCGATCTTCTCGGCTATGACGGCATTGCTGATTCCCCCCATTTTCACCCCTTTTGTCCTTTTATTCTTTCGATTTCCTCCATCCTTTCCAGCTTGCCTAATCTTTCGTAGATTTTGGCGAGCGGGATTTCGATGTATTTGAACCACCCGTTTGCCGATATGGCAATGATTACGCCCCAAAATCCAACTACCCAAATATTCATCGCCTCGAATCCAAAGCCGAAATAATAACTCAGGTACATCAAGGCAATGCCGAAGATAAAGGCCAGCCACTTGCTTGCGCCCATGAACCACCATTTCACACCCGACAGCTCAAATTTTACTTTTGCCCACTCCACAAGGATGGGAACGAGCATGGCTATCCCTGCGACGGTAGCAAGCTTATCGATAAACTCCCCGCTGGGAATGGCAATACCCGCCAGGGCCAATACCGGCCCGATGATTACTTTGAATAAATCTGCTCCTTTTTCTTTCATTGTTTGTTTATTTTAAGTGAAACATAAAACTCATATCGTGCGGTGCGGTGTCAAGCCCCCCGAAGTACGGCCAGAGCATATAAAATGAACACTTCCCGGAACGCTCAAAAAGGCTGCTTTCATTTCCCATTTCGGCTATGTACCGGCCTCTTTCGTTTCTTATGCAGCCCTCAACCCATCTGTTATGTACATACCCGTGTTTGAACCTTTCAACCGACCATTTCCCATTTTGATAGACGTAGTGTCCGAAGACAATTAGCCCGTCAATGCACCGCCAAACTATCCGATTTGAGTGCCTGTGGTGGTGCGGCCAATCTGATATACCGATCAGCTTGTTCCACCCCGGATTGACTTCCGTGTGAATCCAACTTTTATCTATCCACACCGAGAAGTCCAGACTACTTTTTAGTCGGAGAATCTTCGGGCTCGAGTAGTGATTGCCTTTTAAAATCCGCCAGTTCATCCTCTTTGGCTTTTAATGTGGTCTTTGTCTGGGTCAGTTCGGTGCGTACCGTTTCCAGTTCTTCCTGCAAGCCTTGTACTTCGAGCATTTTCTTCTCTCTTTCGTGAAGGGTTTTGGCTGCCGGAAGCATACCCTCAATAATGGCGTTCAGCGTCTTGGGGCTTCGCTCATCTGCTATCCATTGCTGATAGGCTGGCCCCTGAATCCACTGTGCGTATTGGTATGTCTCCGTGTCGTCGTCGATGTGAAGCTGGACGAACAGTTCGCCCCGGTCTTCATCTTGTCTGATTATTGTGTGTTTCATAACTTTATTTCCATCCCGCCGGGATGTCGTTATAATTGGTTAATGATGTTGTTGAGTTACCCGCTCCCGCAAATGCACTTGTTGATGTGGGCGTACCCGTGCCGTAGGAGCAGTCCCATAGGGCCGGGGCCGTGCCTTGTGTGCCCGAAAACGATGACCGGCTTACAAAGCTGGTGAAGTTCGGCGACTGGTTAAGGAACCTTGTTGTTTCCCCGCCTGCATCGTAGAACATATATTGGCTTAATTGCAGCTTGGTGCAGTTTTGGAAGCACCCTTGCCACGAATCCGCCGCCGTGTTGTATTTGAATAGCCCATCCGGGGCGACTTCAAGGCCGGAGCAGCTACGGAAGGTGGCGGAGAATCCAAGCGTACTCACCAACGTGTTGTACCGAAACAGATCGGCGGGGATTGAGCCCGTAAGGCCGAAGCAGTTACGGAAGGTGGCGAAGAATCCACCCGTACTCACCAACGTGTTGTACCGAAACAGATCGGCGGGGATTGAACCCGTAAGGCCGGAGCAGCCATAGAAGGTGTAGTAGAATCCATACGTACTCACCAACGTGTTGTACCGGAACAGATCGTCGGGGATTGAACCCGTAAGGCCGGAGCAGCCAAAGAAGGTGCAGTAGAATCCAAGCGTACTCACCAACGTGTTGTACCGAAACAGATCGGCGGGGATTGAGCCCGTAAGGCCGGAGCAGTCACGGAAGGTGGAGTCGAATCCACTCGTACTCACCAACGTGTTGTACCGGAACAGATCGTCGGGGATTGAACCCGTAAGGCCGGAGCAGCCAAAGAAGGTGAAGGAGAATCCACTCGTACTCACCAACGTGTTGTACCGAAACAGATCGGCGGGGATACTTGTAATTGCCGTGTTGCGGAATGTATCCCTAAAATTAACAATCCCCTGAATCCCCCGAATAGCGCTTGTCGATTTGACCTTCTGCGCATTGGCATAGTCAGATGTGCTGTCCTGTCTTATACTTAGGCCCGTTCCAGAACCCCTGATGTGCATATAGTACGTCCCGGCATCCGCATAGGTGTGCGACTTGATCCCCGTGGTGGTGATCGTCTCAACAGTACCGTCGCCCCAATCCACTTTAAGGTCGATGTTCGACCCGGATGCGATGTTAAACGAGTACGCCTGCGATGCCCCGGTGGTTTCGATTTCAAGGCGCCACGTTGGAACCATTTGAAACTTACCGCTTACTCTAATCGGCTTGCCGCCTATCGTTACGAGTTTCATACCGTTACTGTAAATCCGTAAAACTTCCCGTCGCTCCGCTTGTAGAGTTTCGGCAAAAGCCCGGAGTTGTCAGCGACCATGTAGTTACCGGCCGTAGCTGGCTCGGAAGCGGTCGCCATAGTCAGCACTTTGCTGTCCACAGAGCCAAGCAAGGGCTTGCTGTCTTCGCTGTCAGTCAATAATTTGTAGCTCATTGTATATTGGTTTTAGGGTTTAAAGGGGGCAGGGCCCGGAATCACAATGTGTTGGCCCACCACAAGGGCGTTCCTCTTAAGGAGTCACCGCAAGGGCGACGTCCCATTAGGCCCCACCATATCTTAATGTTTTTGTCTCTTTCCATGACTAATTGTCCATTTTACCTCCCGCACATACCACCGAAAGGGAGTGAGGCCCTCTTGTGACCTTTGGAACAGGGTCACTATCGGGTTAATGCTTACAATGTCCGACAGCGGCCCTATCAGCTTCGGGTCGCTTGCCGTTGCGTCCGGGTTATCTATCACAATGGCGAACCTTAGCGGCTGGTTGTGCGTGCGGCCACGCTTACGCATGCTATCACCCACCCGCTTAATGGCGTATATCTCATTATCCGTATCTGCGTAGTCGTAGCTCGCAGACAGGGCCACCAGCGTATGCGGCGTCAGGGGGTGTTTTCGACCTACGAAGTACTCGAAGGGGTCAATGTCCATTTCCTGCTTGACCTTCTCCGTGGCCGTCAGCGCCCACTCTGTTTCCCGCCCGCTTGTCTGGATAGTAGCAATCGGATGCGTAATTTCCCCGGCATAGTAAGCACTTAGCGGGAACTTCGTCCCATTCAGATGCGGCTCGTGCGTCCACTTCTTCTTTCGGTTTCTCTGAACCACGACATCGCCCTCCGTGCTCATAAGCTCATAGCGCACGGGGCGCACACCCAGGGCTTCTGTTTTTAAGCCCTGCGCCTGCGTTCCGCCGTCATTAATTCCCACCGCCCACGCCGCGGTACTGGACGCCTGCGAAGAAGACCAATAGTAAATGCTGGAAAACGTGCCCAAAGAGGCGCGGTGGGCATATATCTGTGCCAACGTGTCTCGGGATGGCAAAACCCAGTCTGTTTTCCCCCCGGAAGAAAACCCATCTGCAACCCTTGCGGCTATTCCTGCGGTTGAACAACCCGACAATATCGCCGCAGTGTTGTCTTCGGCTGCGCCTATTGCGGTGCTCGTGCCATCTATTGACGTCCCGGAGCAACCCCACGTTGCCGTGTCTGCGTCCGCCTCGGCCACAACCACACCCCACTTCTTGCCGTCGCCGTCCATAAAGCTCAGCAGAAAGTACCCGCCGCCGTAAGACACCCCCACGGAAGGGTCGTCCTCATGTATCCATCCGGTCTGTATCTTCCTGCGCTGATAGTTTTTTTCACGAAACAGCCATATCTCCGGGTTGTGGTCAAGGAATTGCTTGTTGTCCTGCTCCCACCATAGGCGTATCTTGTCTATTATGGTGTTTGATTCCGGGAGCAGCCCTGTTTCGGTGTCGGCCTCTGCGTGGTTGATGATTTCCAGCTTAGGCTTGGGGATCGGTATCTTGACAATATCGTCAACGGGCACGGCTTCGATTTCCTTTGCCTCAATGGGGTCGGCTCCCTTGCTTTCCACGGGGTCGACGTCCTTAGCTTCGACCGGATCGGTTTCCTTCGGGTCGAAGTCTTCCGCTTCTACGGGGTCAACGTTTTTTGCTTCGACACCCTCAGCCTCTTTTACCTCAACCGGGTCGACGTCTTTGGCCTCCACTGGGTCCGTTTCCTTCGGGTCGAAGTCTTCCGCTTCGATAGGTTCTGTCTCCTTAGCCTCTACGGGGTCAGTCTCTTTGACTTCAACCGGATCGGCTTCCTTACCTTCTATCGGCGTAGTCTCTTTGGCCTCTATCGGTGTAGTCTCTTTGGCCTCAACGGGATCGGCGGGCTTGACCTCTACGGGATCAGCTTCTTTAACCTCGACCGGGTCGGCGGGCTTGGTTTCTACTGCCTCTGCCTCCCTGGCCTCCACTCCCTCGACCTCCTTCGCTTCGACCGGATCAACCCCCTTCGCTTCCACGGGGTCGGCCGCTTTGGCTTCGACCCCCTCGACCTCTTTAGGTTCAAAATCCTCCGCTTCGATCGGGTCCAGTTCCTTCGCCTCAACCGGATCGGTTTCCTTCGGGTCTGTCAGCAGGGTATGCTGCGGGCCCGTCAGGTGGTAGTATTCGTCGGCCTGACCGCCCTGCAACCCCGCAAGGTCGTTGTGGTTGGTCACGCCGGAAGTCGACAAAACGGTGTCAAATGCGCTTGAAACACTTGCAAATGACGCAGCGTTTCGCTGGATGATAATCCGCCCGATAAACGACCCGTAAGAGCTTAGCAGCCCCGGAAGCGTCGTGGGCTTCGGCTCGGCCTCTGCGCTCGCTATGTTCGGATGTGCATCCCGCCCGTAGACAATGTGAAGCGACCCGTCGTGAACCACCCACACCCAATGTACCGCATACTGATTCCCCGTAAGAGCAACAAGGCCCGTCGCGATGTTGTTATAATGCGTATTGGATATTTGTGTTTGCGATAATACCTTTGTCCATGTTCCCGCAGCGACATGCCAATACGTGAACGTATCCGCCAAAGAAGTGTCTATTGCGCCAATAGAAAACCTGTTGACAAGTTCCGCCCAGAGAATGCCAGCCGTGACCGTTACGTTCCTTGTCCCGGTTTCACCCAATATCAAACCCGTGGCGCGCTCCACCGGGAACCTCTCTTCTCCGAATAGCTGAACCCTTCTGTTGAAGTTCCATGCGTTCGTTCCACACAGCCTAACCACAACGTCCGTCCCGTCCCGATAAGCCCTGCCTACGGTGAACTCCCTGGTGAATGATATGGAATAGAAGTCTGTCGTTACCCGGACCGCCCCCGTCTCGTCAATGTAGATATAGTTGTATGCCTGATCCGTAAGCGCCACCGCTGCATCCTGTGCCCACTCTATGATGCTTAGCTTGCTACCCTGCCCCTGATTGATGCCCGTCGGGGTGTCTTCCGCTCCGGCCTCGTCCGTCTTGATAAGGCCCGCCCCGGCCGCCACCGTCACCGATCCGTCTAGATTGTCAGTGATCTCGCCACCCCACAGGCGCATCGACGAGTTGATGTTGTGCCATATTGTTTCCTCCACGTACTCCTTAGCGGACGCCTTGCCGTCGGCATCCCATGTCACCATCTTCAGGGCATTGGACGGGTCGGTCCTGTGGTAGGCAGCATCGTCCATCCTGTGAGGGACAGAGTTAGAAACACTCGGTATAACCACATTGGACCCCGTGCGGGAAACCCCGTCCACACTGGTAAGGTCGGTTAGCTCTACCGTAATGCTTACGTCGGTGGTTACAAGCTCCTGCAGGACTGCATTTACGTAGTTCGTGTTGTAGCTTCGTGAATAGGATTTGAATGTATAATACTTGCTGTCGTACTGAACGATGTTGTGTGGCTCCAACTCCCTTTCAAAGTCATAAATTCCTATTTGTAGGTAATCCAAATAAGTGCTTCTCTTTGATAGATAGTCCAAGGCATATAACTCGACAAGCGACAGGCTGTCGGTTTTACCGTACCGGTTCCACAGAACGGTTCCGCTTGCTCCGTTTTCATCGGTTGTTAGCCTTCCGATGTCGCCGGACGTTCCTGAGTCGCCGAAGACAAGTTCTTTTTCTTCTGTTAATTTTCCTTTTGTCGAAGTAACACGGTACAATCTGTCGAAGGTGATGTCTGATGTCTGCTCACCGTCTACCTCTACATATCGGCGAATGTCGAAGTTCTTAAACACGAACTCACCGTAATAGGTCGGTTCGGGGTCTATTAAAATAAGCTTTATGCGTACATTGTAAAAGCCCGTCGCCCCTATGCTTCCGCTTACCGGAACGCTCACCCTGCTTTCCCTGCTGCCGAATGTTACCCTAAATGTATGTGTTTCGTCAAACCCCGCCGCAGACGTTATTTGTGTTGTTACATACGCGCCCCTTCCGGGGTCAAAGGTTCCAATGCCTGTTTCGTTCTGCGAACCCACCATGAAACTCACTACGATGGTGTCGTTTTCTGTTAGCTTCTCTACCTCAAAGTCAGAAGTTAGCTCCATATACCACGTATCGGGGCCAACAAACGGGTTCGATTCGTTCTCTTCGATAGAGCTATCCAACGTAACCATAGCACCCGTGTCGGTATCTGTTAAGGCTGAAAAACCGAAAGTCCACGGCGTACCCGTTGCAAAGTTGTTCAAGTCATCAACAAGCGGAAGCCCTAAGTTCCTGTTCAGGTAGGTAATATCCAGAATCTTAGTAGGAGACACCTTGGAAAGGTTCGCGCCCCTGGTGTTCTTTAGCGTGTCGATGTTTACAACGTCGGTCGCTGCCGTGTTGCCATTGTCCACTAAGTCCCATCCGATGTAATGTTCGGGACTGTTCAGCTCTTTTTGGTTTTGTATTCTGTAAGCCCCGCCGGACTGCCTAAGAACAACGTGAAACGGCTTTAACACCTTCTCTAAAACGTCAAGGCACGAATCTACGTCGTCCTTACCGTCCTTTAGCCTGTCGAACCTTCGCGTGTCCATATAGACGTTTGTAAGACACAGCGTAGCGGAAGGCAGCGTCGTTTCGTAGGTTCCAAGCTTGACGATGAAGTCCAGTTCAATGCCAAGCGGATCCAATGCCGTTTTGATAATCTCCATCGGGGTCAGCTTGTCGTCGATGATTTCCCCTAAGCTGTCCCGGAACTCGGTTTCTGATAAGTCTTTTAGTGCGTCGGTAGCAGACACCTCAATGGTAGTCCACGGCTCGAACACATCACGGCTTAGGTTTTCCGGCTGAACATAACCCCGCCATATCAACCCCATGCCTTTATAGTAACTGATTCGCCAATCTTTGTACTCCGATTCAAACAAACTGTCAAACGTTGCAGGCGTATCGGTCTTTATGGTAAAGATAAGTTCCGAACCCACCACCACCGGATCGCTGCCCTTACCCACGCTGATCGTCTGGATGCGTACCGGCTCGGTTCCCATCACTTCGATTTCGGTGCTGCCCGCCGCGCCGTTGAGTTGCTCGATTTCGATGCGGTACTCTTCCGTTGTCTGCCCGTCGTAGGTAGCAAGGTTATCGTGGTATGCGTCGAATTTCTTTACGTAGGTCATTTAGAAATTTCCTATGTTTCTGCGCTGCGCCTCATTTAAAATGAACAGCAGGTCCTGCCCGCTTACCCTTGTAGTCAGCGTACCGCCTCCGCCCGCAATGCTCTTTAACTGATCTTCTCTTAGTGCGTATTCCGGGTTAAGCCTTGCACCCGGGTATTCCCCGAACATTGCAAGGGTCGGGCTCCTTACCATGCCGCCCCCCGAGAAGGCAGGGATTTTTGAAATCAGCCCCCCCGCAATGGTTCCGGCTCCGGCCGCAAGTGCTATGTTCGCTGGGAATGGTATCGTTGCAACTATCTGGCTAATTAGCTGTGCCGTAACCTGCGCAAGCGTCTGTTTGATGATCTCCGATACGCTCTTGGACCCATCCTGTGCCATCTGCATGAAGCTCATGCCGATGCTGGCGGCCGCACCGGTGGCGATCTGCTCCCAGTCTATCATAGACGACTTGACGCTCTCCTGGGTGCTCTGTAGCTCCCATAGTTTGTCGATAAGTCCCTGGACAACCGTGTCATGTGCCCCGAATCCATTTTCCACCAAAGAATTGATGGCGGATTCATAGGCCGCCGTCTGCACACCTAAGGCGTCGTAGCCCTGACCGTATATTGCCTGTAGCTCTATTGAATCCGACAGCTTTTTGTTGAGGGCCTCTAGTGTGGCGATGATGGCTGTGTCGGCCTGAACATCGGGTGTTTGCCCGAGCCCCCCACTGATTGCGGGCTGGATCATTGGTGCGGCACCGGGCATGGTGTCCATATCAATACCCATCCCAGACGCCCTTGCCCTGGTTTGCGCGATCTGCTCCATAAGGTCCAGTTCCGCAGCCAGCGCGTTCTGCCTTATTAAAGCTTCGACACGGGCAGCCTCCGTATTGGCGGCTATATAGTCCGCCTCCGCTTTAGCCTGGTCTTCACGAAGCCGCCCTATCTCGCCCAGGTCCTCACGCCTCTTTGCGTTCATGGCGTCAATCCGGGCGGCCTCTTCCGCCGCCAGCTTAGCCGACTGCTCGGCCTCTTCCCTTATCAGGTTTCCGGTCTCACGGATTATCTGCTCGAATGAATCATGCAGTACCCCTTGTGCCTCAAGGGCCGCATCCCTTTCGGCGGTTATATAAGCTATAGACTGCTTGCTCTGGTCCCTCTTTGCCTTTCCTAGCTCCTTTTCCAGCATCACACCGAGGCTGGCGGCGCGCTTCTGTGCATTGGCAATCTCGTCTATCAGGGCCGCCCTGCGCTCGTCTTCGTCGGATATTTCCTGCATCGCGGCGCGCACCTTGTTAATGCTTTCCTCTGCGCTTACTGCCTGTGCCGCCCAAGCCTCAAAGAACACCGGATCGCTAAGGCCCCGCCCGAGCTGTCCGCCGGTAAGCACCCCAAGAACAGAACCACCGAGAATGCGGCCGAACTTTTCCAGCTTACCCATGTTGGTCTTCGTCAGCACGTCGGTAAAGTACCTGTCCGTGGCCTCCACCAACTCGGTAATCTTGGACACCATCGTGGTGGAGGATGACAGCAGCGCCCCGCCCATAGTCGTGGCAAGGTCTTCTAGTCGCTCCTTGAGAAGCCGCGACTGGTTGGCGAAGCTCTCAGAGGTTCGTGAATAGTCACCTATCGCATTCTTGCTCTGCGCCATTGCGATGTCGAGCGTCGCCTGTGCCTTAGCCTGGCGCTCGGTCTCGAACACCATTCCCTTAGCCGTGTTGATGGCCACCTGCTTCTGTACGTCGGCCTCCAGTATGGATATGCCCAGTGACTTGACGCTCTCCCTTTCACCCAATAGGGCTTTTGTCAGCGCGTCGCTGGCGCCCTTAGCGCCGCCCGAGTAGTTGGTGAACGAAGCAAGGTCGACGGCCAGCTTGTTGACCTGCTCTGAAAGCCTCAGGGCCTCCGACCCGGTAAAGCCGAAGCCCGTCAGAAGGTCGCCAGTGTTGCTTAATAGGTCTTTGGCCGCCCGGGCGCTAAGGCCGTATTCTGATCGTAGTTTCTTAAACGACTCTTCCGCGTCCGAGGCCACGTCCTGGAAGACTACGGCGAACTTCGAGAATGTCTCTTCTGCGTTTGATGCGGTCTTGACTATCTCCTGCAAACCCCTTATGGCGGAGCGGGCCGCAAAGGCACCCACCAGGGCGATACCGGCCTTTTTGACAGCGCCCTCGAACCCGGAAACCCGTTTTTTGCTGTCGTCCAGCTTGCGGTTCAAGTCCTTGTTGTCCGCGCCGATCTTGACTTTCAGTTCTCGCTTAGCCATTTCTTCTTGAGTTCTTCGTAACGCTCCTTATCCATCAGCTTATAGGGGCCCCTCCTTCTGTCACACGGCAGGCTAATAAGGTCCTCTGGCTTTAGCTTTTTTTTCGTGTGCGGGGCTATCGCAGCCCACATGATAAGCCTGGCATCCTGCAGCCTCGCCTCCCTTTTTCTTAAAAACCCCCGATACCTGCATTGAAACTCGCCCCACGTCATCCGCTCAAACTCCAACTGGGAAAGGCCCAGATCCCCCACGGCAAGGTCATACAGGTCATCGAGGGTTAGTTTTTTTTTTCTCCCTCCTTCGCCCAGTCCTGGACCTCACGGCCGAGGATGCGGCTCTTTATCATGGCCGCCTTGATCTCGTCAAGGGTACCATTGTCGTTCACATAATACCACTTGTAGACCCTCGATATATAGGGCGCACCATAGGCTGGCCTCCTGTATTCGGAGGCACAGGCCGACAGGTACGCCCCATACATCCACGCCAATATCAACTGCTGCTCGTTGAGTTTTTCGAGGCCGTCCAGATCGACACCCGACACCTCGCACATCTTCACCCAGGCATATATATCGAAGCGAAGCTTTATAGAGCGGCTAAACAGCGAAAAGGGATTCTTTACCTTTATCGTCATGTCGCAGATACGTTTAATTCACCATTTCCGGTAAAGGAGCAGTTGAACGAAACGGGCTGCTCAGCGTCGGCATTCTCTGAGTAGGTGGCCAGCTTAGCGGTTCCCGTGTAGGTGTACCCCCCGCCGGTTGCCGTGATGGTCACCGCGGTACGTGCGATTGCAATGCCCACGATGTCGGGACCGTCTACGGGGTTGGTGGGGTCGCTCAGCGCGTCAATGTCGATAGACCAATCCCTGAGGCCGTGAATACTCTCAGACCACCCGCCGGAGTCCTTCGTCACGGTGGCCGGAAGGTCGATGTTCAAGTTAAGTGTGTGCGAGGTGGCCCCCCCGATAACTCCGTCAGCGGTAGATACCAGCACTTCAGTTCCATTGATTTTTGCCATTTTAATTTAATTTAGAGTTGTGAAACATAGTTTTCGATAGTGATTACTTTGGATATTACCCTCCCCGTCTCGGTGACCTCTGAGATGGGGTCGGATGCCTCCACCGTGCAGGTGGTGATTTCAAAATTGTCGGTTTCCCCGTACGGCCTTGCCGATATAAGGGGCATGATCTCGTTTGCGATGTCTTCGGCCATCTTGTCGCCGCCCCAGTCCCCATCGGTCTTCACGATGATGTTCAGCGTGGTGGTCACCATGTGGTCGAAGCTGGTCTTGTTGACCGACTGCTGCGACCGGGTACTGATTATGACAAATGGAGGCTCTTCGGACAGCGTCGCCATGTTATATACCGGGACGGTGATGTCCAGCAGGTCAATGTAGTAGGCCCTTATCTGTAATGTCGGGTCTGTCATCTCACAGCGTTTTTAATGAGCTTATCGATCGCCTCATATACCCTGGGTGCGTATTTCTCATAGGCCGGGGCCATGTATGGATCAAGTTCTTCAATGCTTGCCGCATAATCCATGTCGGTGCCCACGATCCCGTCAAGCCCCATTCTGCCAGTTTCCGATGGCGGGAATACCGGCCTTGTCCTTGCGGCCGCGTCAATCGGCATTAGTGCCCTGCCTACCTTGCCCTTATAGTCGGCATATATTGACGACCTCAGAACCCCGTATTTAACTCTCACCACCGCCTGCCCGTGTGCCCTTATGTTATACACGCCAGTTTCGATAACCTTCGGGATGCGCTCATCAGAGACCTTCTTAACCTGATCCATGTGGTTAAGAACATTCCGTGTGCTCTCGGGTGTTATGTATATCATCGGCTTACGTGCCATCGTCGCATATCATTTCAAGTTGCCTAAACTTCATGTCTTTGTTCACCACGCTTCGAATGTTCATTATCGTGCCATCATATAGCTTCAGCCGTCCCTTCTTGGTGACCCCGCTCCGGTAGTGTGTCGTCACCGTGTAGGCGCTGCCCTTGACGATCTGCGTATATTCCAGCCTGCGGAACCCGCTCATGGGAACTATCGCGGCCATGAAGCCCACAGAGTCCGTCCATGTCCCCGCAGTAGTGCCTCCCGCCCCGTCGTCCGCGGCCGTCAATACCTGATAGGTGACCGGTATGTTATAGTTTCCTATTGAAGCCATAGGTTCATCGTGTTTGCCTTGACCCAGTCGCTTGTGATCTGCGGCATGGTTCCCTTTTCGGGGTCTGTGTACATCTGCGCCACGTATGCCTTCAGCGCCACCTCGCAGTCGTATGGCCCCGCATCGTAGCTGGCCTCAAGGGTCCCTTTGTCGTCGATGGAGTTCAGCTCTACGTCGGCGCTTACGTCATCGTCATCCACCGTGACGGACAATATGTTGTCGACCGGGCCAAAGGGCAGCTTGAACCGTCCGTCGATCTCCGTCTTTATCGTAACGGTCTGCTCAACCAGTGACAGGCCGGTCATGTATTCCAGCATCTTGCGGGCCTCGGTGATCATGGCCGTTATCTTGGCGTCTTCCTCCGTGTGAAACACCCTCAGGTAAGCCTTCATGTCGGCAAGGCTCACGGGTTCCGATCCGGTGACCTCTCTAGTGACTATCATATCGTAAGTGTTTGTACCCTTGCCTCTCCGTTTTCTGCCAGCACGCCCCGGAACCTTAGGTAGTCCCTGACGCCCTCGTCTACCAGATATTCATTGCCGGCCCTGCGGCCCTTGTAGTGCCTTTTTAACACCACGGGAACCAGCTTCCCGGTAGTCTTGATGGTAACACCGTCATTCATCGGGACGTATATCTTAGCCACCCGGTCGGCCACCGCCTTAGGGATGCCCACCTCATTCAGCGCCTTGTCGCAGTCCACAAAGGGCGGCTTTGTCTTTAGGTAGTAGTTATATCTTTTCTTTGAAATCGAGTTAAGCCCGTCTGTTGCCAGCCCTCCCCTGGGATCGATCTCGTCGGTGACCATATTCACAGGCTTGATCTGGTTGTATAGATACGTGTCGATGCCGCTAGGCTGGTGGGTGTCTTCTATCTTCCTTACGGCCGCCGCCTTCATGGCCATGTTAAAGCCGGTCACCGGCCAGCGATCCACGGAGAACAGATCGAACATGATGACTCTCTGATACCGGAACGAGTAATGATAGTGATACCTCACCTGATACCAGTCCGCGCCATTGTCAAATGCCTCTGCCGTCCTCTGCAGCCTGTCCGGTGCGCTGTAGTCGTCCGAGGCCTGAAGCAGGAACACGTCATACTGCGCCTGCTCCGCCATCATCTTCCACTTGATCGCAAGCGGTGTTCTGGTGACAGAATGGGTGTATCTGATATTCACACACCCGGCCCTTTCAAGCCTTTTCTTGTATTTGGAAATGATGTCCACCGAATCACTCTCGCACTCCATGATGATCAACTCCCAGGGCCTATCCGTCTTTTGTCTCGACAGCCCTTCGAGCGACAGCCATAGTATCGCGGTGTTCTTCCAGGTGGGCAGCGCTACGCTTAGCATATTGTTTGTTTTTCGTGTTTAACAGGTTCGATATAAACTGCCTTTGATTCTATGATAAGCCTCTTTAGCTCCTCTCTTTTGGGCGACCCGTAGCCAGTATGCACCCCTTTGGACATCTGCCCCCTGTGCTGGCGATACTCGTATAGCTGCGGGAGGATGGCCACGCGCACCCCGGCCCTCCTGAGCCTCTGGTGCATATCGGTATCTGCGGCCATGCGCCAGTCGCGCCAGCCACCTAGATTGGCCAGCGTGTACTTCTTCAGGCACATCACCCCGGAATACTTCGACAGGCACGGGCAGCTTGCCATCATGTCCCTTGTTAGGTGGGGGTGCATCACATCGTCGGCCCCGAAGGTGATCAGGTAGTCGTCTACGTGGTCTAACAGGCTGTTGAATGTCACATACGTCCCCCGGTTCTCGTGGTAGTGGACCACCACCAGGTTCTGGTACTTTCCTTTAATCTGCATCAACCTGTCAAGCGTCTTTCCACATCCATCCACGCCCACCACAACCCTGTCGGGCTTGAGTATCTGGCTGCTGACAGAGTCCAGGCACGCCTCGATGTAGTTGTGTGCCTTGTATGCCGGAATTATGACCGTTAGATGCTTAACCACTTGTCTCCGATGTTTATGTAGTCGTTCCAGTCTTTTGCGATTTGCGCGTTGTCTTCATGCCTGTTGTCAAACTCCGCCATAATGGCCTCACAGACGTCGTCTATTGTCTTATAAGGAATAGAATGAGGGCAGAACCCGTTGTGAACAATGCGCCTGCCCATAAGCCCCAATTCGACCCCCGTGGTGGGCAGTCCGTCGTGGTCTGTCAGCCCCAGCCCAACAAAGCAATCGGCGTACACATCCACTAGCTCCTTCTGCGTGAAGCTGGTCTTGACTGCGCTTATGACCCTTAGCCCCGTCTTGCACCTTATCTTGTTGATCCAGGAGTTTTTGTAAAAGTCGTTATCGTAGGTCCCGTAGTGGTACACCGCATCACCCCTGGGCCTTAGTTGTATGTTCGGCATGGCCGGGGTGAATGGGATTATCTCGTGGGAAATACCAAACCTGTTAAGGTCGTCGTGCGTAAACTTAGAACTCACCACATGGCGGGCGCTCTTTGAATTGATGATCTTCGCACCCCACGACTTGAGCTTCATGCCGTCCGATCCGCACCACAGCACCATGATGTCGCCGGGATACTTGGCGTAAAAGTCAAAGTCTTCGCGGCGGTACATCCCGAACATCACCACAGGGCCCTCGCCCTGGAACTCGTCAAGTCCGTACTTCTGCATGAACCGTTCCCGGAAGAACATCACGCTCTTACTGAACCTTGCTTTTCTTTTCACCCTTTTTTCCGTATGCCCTTTTTTCCTCTTTGGTCTCCTTGACCGGCACGGCGATCTTGCGCCTCAATACAGCCTCCGCCGCGAAGCCCTCCATGTCGGCCACGTCACCGGCTTTGTACTTTCTGAATGGCTTGATAAATTGTACTTTCATAGTAATAATACCCCCAGCCCCGAAGGGCCGGGGGGTTTGTTAGGTTTAGGTAGCGTCGCCAGTAGAAAGAACAGCGATACCCTCGGGAAGCACGGGCACATAACCCACCCGCTTGTGTACCCTCATTGCCAGGAGGTCGTTCTCGGCCAGGTTCACCAGGTCGCCTGCGGCGTTGGTGATAGAAGCCTGGTCGAGCATCTTAACCCGAAGGCCCATCTTGTCACCATAGACGCAGGTCTTGTTCAGGTTGCCGAAGAACATGAACGGCTCGTTCCAGTCAACATCACCGGTTGCGGGAAGCGAGTCGGTCAGCACAATGGGATAGCCCCACAGCGTAGACGGCCCGCCAGTTACCGGGGTCTGAACCAAATACCCACCCGATCCGTCACCGGCGGCAACAGCGTCGGCGCGGTAGGTCTGAAGGGCGCTGAACACGCTCGGGTGCATGAAGAACTTGGCGTTCCTGCGCGCCGGTGTGTCGACGGCATAAATCATCCTGTTCAGGTCGTCCGGAGAGATGTTCGCGGCAGCAACCCCGGTGGCAAGAGCTACGGCAGTAACCCCGGTGGCATTAATAACGCCATCTACGGGGTCGCCTGCGGTGATGTCACCGGTGAGGAATACCCTGTCTTCTTCTTCGGCGATGGCCTCAGCGAACAGTTCGGCACACAGGGCCACCAGGTCGATAGCGGAGTCTTCCACGATCTCTTCGGTCATGACGGTAATGCCAGCCAGCTTGTAGAGCTTCTGGGTGACGTAGTCGATAGTGGGCTTACTTTTGGGCTTCACGCCGCCCTCGTCAACCCAACTGACAGATACCGAGGTGGCCAGCGTCAACAGCTTGCGCTCATTGCCGGGGCCGGAGAAGGGCAGATACCGCATTTCCCTGCGCGACACGCCAAACTCGTAGATGTACCGGTTGATCTCGGCAAGCAGAATCTCCGGGATGGTGTACTCACCCTGATCGGAGGTTGCGCTCGGGTAGTCGGTTGCGCCGGTGTGCAGCGAAGGTTCAAAGTAGGCCATGTAGTCCTTGTGCTCCTTCTCTGCGGCAACCAAGGCGTCTTTGTCCCGCTTGAGGAAGGCGCGCACCCACTTCTGGCCGATCTCCCTTTCCTTCTTCTCGTCCCTTCCGGCACTCTTAATCTGGCGGATGGCATCGGTGCGCTCGAACAGCTTGTCGAGCTGTTTTTGCATCAGATCAAAGTTTACCTCTCCCTTGAACTTGGTAAGCTCGGCGATGGCGCCGGTCAGCTTTTCGTTGAGTTCATCGATGGCCTTCTTGTCGGCCTTCGTCTCTACCTGCGCGTCGATTTTGGCGCTGATAGCGTCCAGTACTGCCTGTTCTTTTTCAGTCAGCTGGACATCATTTTTCTTGTCGGTCATTTTAAATAAGGTTTAATAGTTTGGAAATATCAAATTGTGCCTCTTGTGGCTCCCTCGGCTCGGGTGCATCCAGCGGCCCGAGTGAATTAATCGCCGTTTTGAGTTTTTCTATCTCTGTGATCAGAAGTTCATAGACGTGATCTTGCAGCTCGCCCTTCTTCAGCATGGCATCAAGCTTGCCGATGCGGTCTAACACTTCTTGTTGCTTGACCGCCACCGTGGGGGTGTTTTCATTTGCGCCCCACAGCACACTTGACCCTTCCCACATCCGGACCTCCTTGATGATCCGGACGTCCTTTTCGTCTTCGTAGTTCAGCGTGTTAAATCCTACGGAGTGCTCCGTGATGTGACCTTCTGAATAAAGTTCCATTGCAAGGTCACCGACGGCGGTCTTAGGGATCAGCGTTTCAAAGTAGACACCATTGTCGTCTTCCTTCAGGACCTTCGGCTTGGCAATGGGAGAATAACTGTCATGCTGCCACAGGTGCCAAATTCTGTTCTTTCCGCTGGGGCCGCCTTCCTTGATTGTCTTTTCAAAGGCACCCTTTGCGAAAACATCCATGTCGGAATCCAGCGATCCCGTGTTGGTAAAGTAGCCCACAACTATCCTTTTAGTTCGGTCTACATCTTTGATAATCCCCCCTGTCTTAAATTCCATCTCCCTGAAGTATTTGGTCAATAATGTTATCTTTCGGTACGTGCGTCAATGCACACCTGCAGTTAATCACCTCTTCGGCCGGAGCGCCAGGGTCGTGCGGGTACTCCATCTGCACCCCGCTTGGGAGCGTGAACATGCCGTTAACAGCAATCTCTCCGTCCATAGCCAGATGGTCCTCCCTGGAGTCGCCCGATGGTGTGGCCAGCCACATCTTATCGAGCGGAATCCCCGCCTGGTCAGCGCCAGCTTGTGCCCCCACGTTGGACGCCCCCACAACCTCGGTTCTCGCGATACGCATTGCCTTCCACCCGTCCATCTTAGATTGCAGGCTCATGATTTCATTGGCGATCCTCTGCGCCCCCCACCCATTTTCGGCTCCCAGCGCAACGGCCTTGCGGACGTTCTTCTCGATGTCGGCATAGGCGGTGCGGATAGATTGCGTGATCTTGCTGCCACATTTTGTCCTTACGTACTCCCGCATCTTCTCAAGCCAGATGCTTACAAATGCGTCTTCGTCTTCCTTTAGCTCCATCAGCGGGTCGCGCCCCTTGAGCCTATTCAGTTCGATTTTGGCAAAGGCCACCCCGGTCTGTTCATACACCCTTTCAAATGCCTGCCCCACCTCATCCTCTATCGTCACAGAGTTGGCGGCGCGTTCTATGTCTGCCACCGTCTGCGCCCTGTTAAGCTCGTGGGCCAGCTTTCGGCGTATCTCGGCGTACATCCGGGAGAACATGCGCTCTCCAAACCTTATGTGGCGCATTCGCAGCCTATTGATCTGATTCCAGTTCACGGTCTATTGCTTCGAACCCAGTGTCTATTTCCGTTCCTAAGGGCACTTCATTGAATGTCGTATAAAGCAAGTCTGCCGCCGGGTCATCGTAGCGGTCGTACATAGTAGCCGACCTCTTTTCGTTTCGAGTGATCCAGTCCATGCCCTGCAGCGTCCTGCCCAGCTTCTCGATGTCATCCTGAAGCTCACTAATTGCCATTAAGTCGTAGTCCACATAGTATTCCTTGCTGACCTCCTTGTTAAGGGCACTGTTAAGGTGCGCCCTCAGGGAGTCCATGTCGGGAAGCACCGACACGGTCAACAGGGCCTTCCTGGCCTCCGTAAGGTTGTTGAGCGTCGAGGCGTCCGAGCTAAGCAATGAGGGGTGCACCCTGAATATGTTGCACAGTATCTCCCTGTTCATCTTTCGGGCCTCATTCACACCCAGGTCGACGGGGCTCTCCCCGATCTTCAGGAAGTTCAGCGGGGCGCGGTTAAAGGCGATGTTGCCCTTGTTCCTGTAGCCGGACTGTTTTTTGAAGTTGTCCCTTAATGCCTTTGCCTGCGCCGGGGTGAACTCTATGCCCGTCTGCTCAGTCCCGGTAATGATGCCCTTTAATCCCTCATTCATGAATGCCGCGCTCTGGCTCTGTATAGCCATGTTGTCCTGTGCGATGATTGCGGCTGCGGCCCTTAGCGGGCTCATGCCATACAGCCACCTGCCATCAGGCTGCCAGATGGGGTTCGGGTACTTCCAGTGCATGACCTTGTCGGGCTCTAATTGGCTGGCGAATAACTGGTCCACGACGTAACCCTGTATCGGCTCTATGTAGCTGCCGCCAATGATCCTCACCTTGTCGGCCGGGAGCACGTGCATTGATGTTATGGACCTTGTAACAGAGTTTGGGATGTTATACAGATAGGCATTGCCTGTGGTGTCGCGGTAGATAAATAGCTGCTCTACGATGTCCTGAAACGTGTCCTTATGGTTGGGCTTGTCAAGTATCGCGTTAATCGGGGAGTTGTCGACCTCCTCTAATCCCTCCTGTTTGATCTGCAACGCCCTCTTGATGTCCAGGGGGTTGTTGTACCTTGTGTCTAATGACTTATACTGCTTCAGCTTGTCTTTGTTTTTGACCCTGTAAACAAGCCAGGGTATACCCTTAGCCGCGTTGGCCCTAAGGGATATTACAGAATACACGATTGGGTTTATAGCGTACCCCTCGCGGATGTATGCAGTGGGGTTGTCTGCAATGGGTACCGGTATGCCCCTGTTGACGTACCTGTATAGCATCAGCATCAGGTCGTCCTGAAACTCTTTTTCTTTGACAAGCTTGTATCCGAATATTTTCATACCAGCACCCAATTATCTGTTTTCACTGGCTCGCTTATTGCGTACCTTACCGCGTCGATGGCGTGGTTGAATGCGTCCACCGGCTTGTTGGTGGGCTGGCCGTTCTTGTCGGTCACCCATGAATAGTTTCTTAGCTCCCTGATCAGGTTCACGGACCTTTTCGTTACGTAAATGTCTTTTGATTTCAGCCGGTCAATCCCCAGCCTTACCGAGTCTGGGCCCTTGACGGAGGGTTTGATGTTGTAGCCCATCTGGCGGATTTCCTCGATGGACTTCGGCTCCGCGGAGTCTGCGATCACCTCATCATAATTCTTCTTTACGTAAGGTTCCATCAGGGATGCAATCTCTCGGTTGAGTAGGCCCGTCCTGTAGAACACCTCGTCCAGATAATATGCGTTGTCAGTCTCAACCACCTTGATTAATGCGGAGGGGTCGTTAGTGAATCCAAAGTCCAGACCGTAGGTTGTCCTTCCCTCTGGCAGTTCATCGACTTGCTTCCATGATTCGAATACCAACCCCTCGTATATGCCGTATTCGCAGTCTATGTGGATGCGTTTGAAGTTCTGGTCCATTTTGGCCCGCTTCTCTATGCGCCTCCTTTCGGTCTCCGGAAGGAACGGGTTACTCATGTAATTGGTTGTATGTATCACCGCATCGTCGTAATACCTTATCCATTCCTCAAGCCAGAACTGTGATATGGGGTTGAAGTCGCCTATCACTATTTCGCTTCGGCGGGCAAGCTCATCCCAAACCGGAAGTTTAAGGCTGTTGATCTCATTGCCGTATAGAAGATACCGCCTTGCCCCCAGGGCCTTGTCGATCCTGTCTGCCGAAAAAAACTCAATTAGGTTATTGTTGGGGAATGTGAAAAAACTCTTAGATTCGTTGTACTTAACAACATTACCGAGTGGTCCGTTGGTAAACGACTTAGCAATCCTTATGCAGCCAATATCAAGGTGGGGTCTGCTCTCGGAAACAACCGTGATTACCTTATTGGTGATTATCTGCGTGGCCAGCCAAAACAAAAACACCATAAGGTCGGTGGTCTTGCCTGAGCCAGTACCGCCCTTATGGATGATAACCTTCTTCCCCTCCTCGTATGACCCCTTCGTCAGCTTCAATACTTCTCCGTGGGGTGCGTTAGCTTTTAGTTCCATCAATCAGGTTAAATTCGATCTTCTCCCCCTTGCTGGTTAGGTCGGTTTCTTGTTTGTCTGCCCAGCCAAAACGATTCTTCATATTCATGTACCACCCGGTATAGTTGAAGTCTTTGGAGAATAGGTTTGTCCTTCCTTGCTTCATCCACCAGCCCTTTGAAAAATCAGTGCCCCTTTTTTTGGCCTCCAAAAACTCTGGTTTGGTTTCACACCAGTTATATATGGTTTGGACGCATATATCAAGATCGAGGCATATTTCCTCTATGCTTGCACCCTCCTTCATCAGGTCTATGATAGTCTGACAGTATTCGGGTTTATATTTCGTCGGCCTTGCCATGTCTATGCCACGTCTGGGTCACTCCAATACCGACCCTGTTTTTCTTTGCATTCTGCCCTTGCGCTGATCCATGCCAGACAGACCAGCAGTGCGATTCCGATTAGTCCGATTAGTGCCATGATTAAACGATTTTAGCGGCCCGTCTTTATGACTGCCGCTTGTAAATGCTTATATTCGTCTTTCCATCAGGGGGCCGGAGCGGAATCGAACCGCAGCTTACTCCATAGCCGGCCCTATATTCAACATTATGGAAACAAACTTCGTGCAAATTACAACTAACTTTTATTAAAAGCAAGAAAAAAGTGAAATTTATTTTATTTTGTTGAACTGCCGGTGTAAATTTTTTTCTTCTCCCTGTATTCCCGGATCACCTCTTCCAGATGAAACCGATCCCACTTGTACCCATTTCGCTTGTAATACCCCGCCCTTAGGTGCAGCGACTCAACCCGGTCGTCGCCGATTCTCCTTCTGAGGTTCTTCTCGTATTCGATCAGGTTGCCCGACCTGAAGTAATTACACGGCAAACATTGTCCCCAGGTATTATCCTCATCGTATCTTAATGCCGGATAATGCCCTGCAGAGTAGAAGTGCCCGGCCTGAAGCGTGGTGTACTTTCCACAGGATATACACGGCTTGTCCTGATCCCGGTTGCGGATGTACTCATTGAAGTGCCGGGTTGCCGACTTGATCAACTGGGGGATGGTCTTCATACCACGCCCCCCCTGAATCCCTGCCACTGCGGTACCTCTTCGACCGAGAGAACCGTGTGTGTCTCCTCATATAGTGTGTCGCCCCCTCTGGGTGGCACCTCGGCTGTCATGTGCCGTGTTCTGATGTGCTTCTGGCCGTTTACGTCGACCAGGATTCTTACGTTATACAGCTTTTTCATATCGCTTTTTCTTTGTAGGTGAAAAATACCTTCTTCCCGGTTCGCTTCTCAAGGTACTTCCGGTACGACTCCAACTCGTCTTTACTGGCAAACTCACGCTTGCGGTAGTCGTAGTCCAGAGGATGACGCTCGCCATTTATGTAGGTTATGTCGGTTAGGTGTATCATATTGCGTATATAAGCGAGTTAGTGGCAATTGTGCCTTAATGCGCCCATTTTTCTTTTCCACAAAACTGACACTTAGTTGCACTCGTTGTTTTTCCATCAGGGAAGAAAGTTCGGCACAACTGTTCGCTTCGCCCACTAACATTGTATAAATCCAATAAAATTTTATCGGCTTCATCTTTTGTTAGCGTTCCTTGTAATAATAATCTTGTTGTTTCTTTAATTGTATGTTCCATAATATAAAATTTTACTGTATTTATACTTTGCCGTTATAGGGCATTTAAGAAAACGCATGAAGCAAGCCATTAACTAACCCGCAACCTATACCAGTTCCAACGCCAGCCAATAATATTACCGTAATTGTAAGCGATGGTATAATAAAGTAAAGTAAACTACCTATTATCATCCAACCAACGATTGATAATACAAAACACAATCCAAATACTTTTAAAAATGTCATTAATTTTTTCATGATTATTTAAAATAAACACCCTATAACAACAAGTATAGCAAAGCAGGGGCGTGTTCTGTATGCTATATGAGTGCTTCTAATTTACTTTTTCACGGCTCGACAGGTCAGCCTCTTAAT
>Ga0334895_1000856_pt1 | contig 36425 bp, 30 predicted proteins | sample GraSluR3_MG_7_FD_207229 | JGI IMG/M metagenome (GOLD analysis project Ga0334895, IMG submission 207229) | Sludge microbial communities from methane-producing bioreactor in Wageningen University, Netherlands - Granular Sludge_31_05-R3 | ecosystem: Engineered > Bioreactor > Anaerobic >... | reverse complement strand
CTTTACTGAACTTGGCATATTCTTCAGCTGATTCCGTGGTCCTAATTGGAGTCTTCAATCTATCTTTTAGCGCATCAAAAGTGATTTCTTTGTTGACCCACTTCTTTGCCTGTCGGCTGTTCCCATAAGCAATGGCTAATTTTCTCAACTTAATAACCTCCTTTCAAACGAGGTCTTTGTCCATGTTCAAATCTTGCCTGTCTAGCAGCACGATAGGCTTTTTCAGTTGCTCTACGGTCCATATCACAAAGATAGTTACTGTCATCTCCAAACAGCTCAAATTTGCCTTGATGATTTATCCCAGGATATCCAGCAAAGTAATCTCCATCGATAGTTTCGAAGTTATACTTATTAGGCCAATTACTGTTGTTTGCATAGGCTTCACCTTCAATGCACCATAGGATTTCGTTAATATCTGTACCACTTGGAATATTTCCAACCACAAGGATTGCTGTCTTGGATTTTCCGTAAGTATCAGGATCGTCTTTTCCCAGTTCGTAGAAACGGTTAATTTTCTCAGCATCAGCATCGGTCATTTGTCCCTTTACTTCTACATAAAGGTCTCCGCAGGATCTACCATCTACACCATGAAGAAGAAAATCCGGAAGATACACTAGACCATTTCCAAGATCATAGCCTTCGGGTTCATACTCATATTCAATACCACAGAAATCGAAAAACACGGCCCAGCGAGCCTCAAGCCTTGATCGGAATAGATAACCTTTATATTCAGTCTGTATTGCCTTTATTTTTTTCATAAAGCCTCTACCTCCTCAAAATCCTTATTGAAATATCTGACCGGTTGTCTACGTTTCTTTGCCTTTTCTATTTCAATACTCATGCCTTTTGAGATAACATCACCAAGTACCCAGACTTCCTGGCACTTACCCATAAGAATGATGTCCATGAAAATAGCAAGATCACGTTCTTTCTCATTACTGTCATCCATGAAAGGGAATAGAAGGTGCGGGGTCAGCGGGATACATCCACGTTTGAAAGCAAATTCTGCAAACTGAGTGGCTCTTAATACATTTTCCTTAACAGACCCGTGAAAAGGGGCACATATATAAACCAAAGGACGGAAGGCAGGTTTTGACGCTGCCTTTTCCTTTTTTACTATATTAGTTAGTGCTTCATGCGGAGTAGGGTCATAGTATCCTTCTGCATTGAATTTATTTATGTTCATCACAGCTACCTCCGGCTCTAATTTTTTTACTACATTCGCTACAATATACTGCAGTACCAAATAAATCACTTTCACCATCACCTAGGATTTCTGCAATATCCACCATTACTTCAACACCACACATCGGGCAGTGGCAAAAAACATTCTCATCAGTTATTTCAATGGATATCTCCATGGAATCATTCAATCTTTCTTTCACATAAAACATAGTAAGAGCCCTCCTTAATTCTTCTCTATTTTGGTTTTGTACCATTCCAAGTAACGCTTGCGCTGCCCATAATCTGGAACAGCTACTAACAAACCAACATCTACTTTTTGTAATGTGTCTAGCATCGTAATCTGCTCATCAGATAAGTAAGGTCGAATGCTTTTTCCTTTTGCAATTCCATTTGCTAATCTAAACTGCTTTGCCGTCATTCCGATAACGATGCGATTTAACATATCGCATTCATTACTGAAGTGATATGGCTTTGGATTTTCATGAAGTAACTTAATGTTGTCTGTCAGCAAAGGGAACTCCTTACGAGCCGAAACAAGGGTTTTAATGAACTGCTCCATTTCATTAAAGCGTTTGATGTATAACTCTTTGAACTTCATTGCTTTCTGCCCTGTATATCCCATAACCAACATAGTGAATCCATCACGAGTCATGGCATAAGCCTTTTGCTTTCTGTTCCAACCATCCGTGTATGAGGTCGGCTCAAAATTGAGCTGAGCAAATTCTGTGCTTAACCCAGATTTGGGGTCAGTGATTTTAGCAATGTCACGCAGAACATTTTTATGTTCCTTCTCAAAGAACTCTGCTACAAACAAACTATCCACTCTTGCCGTATCTTTGGTGTCGGCAAACACACCATATTGATCTTTAGGTATTAATTCTCTCATCAGAATTACCTCCTTAAATTTTTTTGGAGGTCTTGACCTCCTACCTGGTAGCCTTGGGAGAAGGTCAAATCTGACGGTTTTTATATTCTTGTTCCAATTTTTTTGTTGCTCGTTTTAACTTCTGAGTAATGTTGTTTTCATCAGCACCTATGGAGCTGGCATATTCGCGGATTGACATACCGTCTATGCGAACTGCGATAAACATATCCGCCCAATCTTCTTTTTTACCAAGTACCTTGCGTATCCATTTACAAACATCCTCGTACTCGTATTGGTTAGAACGCTCTATTTCTTGAGAGTTATCTGCAAATGTATCCATAACATCTGTTTCATCTTCAGCCTGATCATCTTTACGATAAGGTGTCTTCGGATTGCCAAGATGCCTATGATAGCGGCGCCAGTGGTTGTATTCTTTGGAATTCATTAGTTCGAACATTTCCTGTAAAGTCTCACAACGCTTAACTTCTGCTTTCTTTTCAGGCTTTGCCTCTGCAAGACGTTGCTCATAGTCAATGTCCAGCATAACGCTGTAATCTCCATCTGGAATTTCAATTGTGGTGTAGTTCTTGTGACCATTTTTGATGTTGTCTTCATATAAAACTCGAATCTTCATAAAGTATTCCTTTCCGTCCTGGCATTGGGCGGCGGAATACAAAAAGAGCCTGTGATGAAGATGACCACAGACTCCGCTTGTCCTAAAAAAGGGCACACGAAATTACGGTGGGTGCATCTTCATTCCAAACACAGTCTTTATCACTGTGTTCTGAACTCTTATGCATCCCGCCGTCCGTATGCGCACTAGGACTTTGAGATTTATTTAGAAAGCAATATTGCTTATCTATAAACTAAATGTAACACGGAATTTTTTTTGAAAATGGACATGCCATGTCCTGTCAAAACCCATGAAAATAAAAAAAGCCGGAGTTATCTAGTTCAGCCTTTAATGGCTTACTTTGATAACTCCGGCGATTATTTATGAATTGATGAGCGGTTATTTCTTTAATTATTCATAGCTTTTGAAGTCTTCTTTCCTTAGACTCAATATTAAGTTTACTGACTAAAATAATGTTGGTGTCAATTGCTTATCTTACTTACCAATAAAAAAGAGACCTAATCTTTTTGTCGAAGGTCACTTTTTCAACTTTATAGTGGACATACCTTGTCCATTTTTTTAAGAAAAAAATTAAATTTCTACTCCGTATGGGCTTAAATACTCCCGAATAGCCCATATTGGCTCAGGATATTTTATGTATAAAGCCTCATTTATCCATTGATGATTAGGGTATTTCATAGGGTTCAGCTTGCAGCCAAACACATCCATCAACTTCATACTGATCGTAGGCGAGAGATGAAGACCAAAGCATATAAGTGCTGCAGTTTCCACTGTAGGGGCAGTTTTACCCTTAACAGTACGACTAATAGTCTTTGGATCACGGTCAATTTCAAGACCAAGGTCAGTATAATTCATACCTCTCCATTTAAGAAGAAGTTCCAGGCACTGTTCCGGATCGTCCGTCATCTGTTTGCGAATCTCTAATTCTTCAGCTTGAATTTTCTTTCGCATAGCGACTTGACGTTCCTGCGGTGCATTTTCAAACCCATTATGATACTTAATTTCAAATGTGATGTCACTCAGTTCACGATTTAAAAAACATGCTGTGTGATATATGTTCTCTACCTTGCTAGTGATTCTCATATCAAATACAAGACAGCACTCATCCATATGAGAACGGGCATATCCAGTTAATTCTAGCTTTCCGTTTTCATCGCGTTCTACATAAAGTGGTGCATTATATACATAATGGTTATCTACAAAGAGATAATCTCCATTTTCAGTTAGAGTACGAAGTTCAGGATTGAGAAAGCGTTCAATAGCTGCGTCCTGAGCACTTAAAGAAAATGTCTGATTTACCTTGATTGTCCCTTTACGAAAACCGTGTGGTTTTACATAATGACCATCAAGATATGTGTATGTGCCAATAGCTTCCTCAAAGCCTAACTCTACAAGTCGAATCTTTGCTGCTTGCTTAGATACTGCAAATTTAGTCTCCAATGCAGTAATAACTTTTTCCATCACATCTACCGTGTGCCTAGCATTCGATTCACGCATAAATTGTGCTATATATTGATTTGCCTTTACTCTAAAAGGCTCTGCTGGCATTTGTATCCGTGGTGTCAATTGGTTAGCTTGCTTTTCCATCCATTCTGTAGATTTCTTAGATAGCGTTGAGATTGCCCCACCTTTTACTTCACAGCTTATATGAGAGGCTGCTGCATTATATAGTTTTTCCAGTTCAAATACTTTTCTATGTTTAACCCAATGTACACACTCATGTATTATTGTATTATTAACAGAACCTAGATTCCTAAGCAAGTACATATAGGGATCGACAACAATAGTTTTCCCTTCAATCTGCATAGCTACATTACTTTGAGTGTTGGAATCATACATTTCTACATCAGTATCAACAAAGTATATCTGACCGAATACTGATGCATCTTCCCTTATGCGTTGAGTATTTATTGTTAATCCAAGTCTTTCTGTAAGGATATTGGGGTCAACCCAAACAGGGTCCTGCTTATATTGAGTAATTTTAAGAGCTTCGGGGTAATATTCTTTAAGAAACGATGTAGCCACTTCATCTAGCTTTTCATATGGAATATAAGGAACAAGCGAATCGTCCAATGGATTTTTAGCACGGTTTTTCCCTTTATAATCAGAAACTTCAAAAATCTCAAAATCCTGCAAGTCACAGGAGAGATCTCCACGGCAACGGACCATGAGCCAGATTCGCTTTTCCTCAGAATTATCATAATGGTGATCAGCTTCTGAGATTTCAAATATGACGGACAAAGCCACATCAAACTGGATTTTCATTTCCGGCAAATCATCAACCCAGACGTGTTCAACATGAACATCTGATATTTCTAACTCGCCGGCTTTATGAATCTTATACAGTTCCACATCAAGGGCATCAAAATTTTCACGTAGATATTCTTCGGCTACTGTCCAAAAATGATTATCAAATGTCTTTGACACATATTCTGTGAACGATCGGCTATCCGCCATATGCAATCCTCCTATCCTGAGATAATCCCAGCTAAATTTACTATAAATTAATAATAAATCCAGCGAATCCCATCCCAGTACGGTTGCGCCTGATGATTTGATTCGTGGAGTTCATCGAATAAATCAAATGCCACTATCTTTGCCGAATGAAGGTCAGTAATCTTCTTGCCATGATAGTTCCACCTGCGTTCACCTTGAAAAACGACACCCCAACCCGCACCAAAACTACTCTTCATGATAGTGATATAATCGCCTTTGTATCGAAGTGTATAGTTTCCGGTATCCTGTTTATATCTCCATTCTTGTTTCAAAAAGTTTTTCTTGCGATTTATACGATTTTTTAAATCCTTCTCTCGCTCCTGTGGATTGACATAATCATCAATCATTTTAGAGGCACAAACACAACCCACGCGTATTTCACCATGATAATCTGGATGCTCCAACAGATGAACATAGCGTATTTTCTCTTTACCACACATCTCACATTGCTCAAATTCCACTTCTTCATCAGGTAACAAATCCTCGCCTAAATCTTCTATCCCAAGATATTTCCACCCTTTATGTGGTATACCCACACTGTTCCATCTGGCCATCAATGCACCTCCATTAATACATTATGGATTTCTTCTGTGCGCCAAGAAACCTAACAATCTTTTAGCATTTTCTAAAATTTCATTAGACATACCACCAAACAGTTCTTCAGCCCATATTTTATCAATTTCTCTAATTTCAGGGTTTTTTAAATTAAGAAATATGATCTCCTCTTTTATTGCCCTTATGCGATTCAGTGTATTTACAGAAATCATATCAAGTTGAGGAATAAGAGTTGTATTAATATCAGCAACCTCCATCTTCCTCATCCCTTCTTGGTCTTTAGATGTTACTTCGCAGATTAACTGATAAAAAATAGTTGTCATCCACGAAGATAGTAGCAAAGCCTCCTCATATGTTGGCAATGTATATACAACAAAATTTGTTGAAACAAATACCTGATTTCTAGATAAATACGCTTTACCTGAAGCTCTAATTGCACGGGGAACAAGAACAGAATTTTGACTGAAACCATTACGACTTTCTCTTTGTAAAATTTGCTTCCACTCTTGATGTGTCTTTTCCAGTCTTTGTTGTCTACCTCCACGAGCAGGTAATTGAATATAGGCATTAATAATATCATCTATTGTTTGTTCACTGTTTGATGCCACGTCTAGAAATTTCGAGTCACCTTCACCAATATCGAGAGTATTTATTTTTGCATTTCTCATTCCTACTTTTAGAACTATACCTCTATTATCGAATTGACTATACAGTTCTTCTCTTGATTTAAAAAACATTATATCACTGCCACCACTATTTCCTGCATTACCACGCTTAGGTCTAACTAGAAAATCATACTCCCCTAAAGTTCTCATTAATGTTGCAGTTTCAAAATTATCTTTTACAAAAGTTATTGCATTTACCATCTCACTATTCAAAGAACGCCAACCATCCGTAATACTGTTTCTTAATTCATTGATCGCTATTTTTTTAGCTACAACACCTGGCATCATTGACGTGAAATCAACTGCAAATTCGTTTGCTAAAGATTGCGAAAAACGTTGTGTATCTAAATCTGGTATCTTCTCATAACTAGATATCACTTCAACAAAATCACCGGGTTGCATTGCTTTGCCGACCAGAACGCAGGTATCCTTAATAACTTCATCAAATATTTCATTACCTGGGTACGTAAACACAAGTCTTAAACCTAAATTATTTAGAATTAACTTTCTGATTAGCTTTGCTTCATTGCCTCGTGCCATAAGATGAGTTTTAGGAAAGACACAAGCAATTGTAGTTCCTGGATTAACCAGATAAGTTATTAGTTCTAGGAATGGTGCCTCCAAAGGCATCTGGCCAATATTCGTGTTAGTATTTTCTCCCACCAAAGAATGTATTTTTCTATAAATTTCTTGTTTTCTATTTACGCAATTAATTCCAGCCACAAAAGGGGGATTCATTACAATAATCTTTACATTATTGAAAAAACTTCTTTCCAAATCAGCAACATTATTATTATGTATTGCAGGGGAATTGACAAGTGAAATAGTTCTAGCAAAATTCAATCCTAGTCGTAAAGATAATAATTCTAAAAGCTTAGGATTCCAGTCATTTACAAGTATCTGTGTCGGTCTTAAATTAAGTGTCTCTACTGCTGAACTAATTAGATTACCACTACCTGCAGCAGGATCGCATAATAGGTCATCGGCATTTAAATTACCATTAATATAATTTGCTAATTCAGCAACAATACGGCCTAATTCTAAATCAGTAGGAACCTCACCTTCATGTTCATGACCCGCAGAAACTATCTGATGCAAAATACCAGCTACTGAATCTCCAGAAACATTTTGATTCCCAAAATCATATAGATTGATAAGAGCAGAGTTATCTACATCAGACTCTCTTTCAAACTTTTCGTCCGAGTAATCAAAAATATCTTTAAAATTTACTCTAGCTGCCTCATTACAAATACTTGCAATGTTATTGTGGAATACTCTTATGTCTGGTAAATCATTTCTGTTTAAAAACGTAAATGCTCCTCTAATATATTCATATAGTAATACAGCCAGATGACTTTTCCACCTCTTTGGCTGCCCTTTAATTCGCTCCATATGTCCTGCGAATTCTTCCAATGTAACCAAGTATTCATATGAATTATTACAATATTCAGAGATTCTTTCCTTAAAATATTCTGCCAACTTATTAGTAAATGTTTCTTCATCGTCATTCAGAAAACTACCTATATTTGAAAGACCTGGCTTTAGCATTTGTTGAAAAACACGGGGCCTATTTGAATCATATCTGAAAGCAAAAGCATATTCTAAATTTGTAAGAATATAGAAGGGCTTTTCTGATTCGTTAGCATTCATTTGTACGTACGACATAGCTTGGAATTGATATCTCGCACTATTGATGTCAGATGGAGTCCTTTTAACCTCAACAACGCAGAGATACTTTCCCGTATTAATATTTTGTATTACATAATCCATCTCTAACGAGCCAGTGTATTGATGATGTACAACTCTATATTTACTATCTATTGCAAGCAAGAGAAGAGCTTGATTCAATGCCCTCTCACATACAGGATGAAATTTATTAACCTCTGAATCAGAGTATGAAATCCACATAAGCTATCCTCCTAAATGTAATTTTTTAGTTTTTCAGCAATAATCTCTGCCAATATTGGAGGAACAGCATTTCCTACAATAAGGTGTTTGCCTTGCTTACTCGATGATACCAATTCATATGAATCAGGAAAGGATTGTAATCTCAATGCTTCTCTAACCGTTATTAGACGGTCTTCAGAATAATGTATATTACAACCTACATTCGGTCTATTAAAATACGTATTAATAGTATACGACGGTTCATCTGGCTTTAAGCGACCGTAACAAGTTGTATGTCCCCCATCTCTCTGTAGCCTTCTAATTCTTGCTGAGTTCACGTCTGCGGGAACGTCCATATAATTTCCGCCAGGCTTAACGTGTGAAATAATATACTTATCAAGCTCACTCATTTGAGGTATAAAGTGTTCTGTGATTTTCCCTTCGCATCTCATTTTACCTTGGTATTCACTTTGGGCTTCCACCAAATATTCAGTAACTCCCTTTTCATCCTCTACGGCTAAAGGTAAATCTCCTAGCGCCTCTTCAACACTTACATAACGTTTAAGACCAGTTCCATCTTCACAATGCGTTTCTGTTGGGAATTGAAAAGAATATCCGTCTTTCAATCCAACAATAATAACCCTTTTTCTTTTTTGAGGAATTCCGTAATCAGCTGCATTCACTACCTTAGTTGAAATTGAATAACCAATTTCAATAAAAGCACTTTTTAAAAGTTCAACAACCTTCTCTCCCTTTGCATTTTTAGCTGAAAGAATACCTGTTACATTTTCAAAGACAAACGCCTTTGGATCTACTTGCTTAATGATTTGAATATATCTCCAAACCAATTGACCTCTCTCATCTTCAACATCTCTTTTTCCTGCAAGAGAAAATGACTGACAAGGCGGCCCTCCTATAACGACATCAGCATGAGGTATGCTTTCCAAATCAATGGTATTAATATCAGCACAAACAATATGATTGCCAATATTTTTCTTATATGTCGACACTGCATTTTTATTATTGTCTATTGCCCACTTAATATCGAATCCTGCCTTTTTAAATCCAAGGTCTAACCCTCCGCCCCCAGAAAATAGACTTACGACACTAATTGCCATTTGTGTAACCCTCCAATCTGTGTTTCTTTATTTCGCTATACCAATTTGTAACTTCTTCATAACTCACATTTGAGTAAGAAGAAATAATTTCTGTAATCTTTCTCACTAAAGATGCATCGCCTTCAGATGACAGTTCTTCAGCAAGTTTACAGATTTTTACTTGATCATGACTAGAAATCTGACTAATATCTGGAAACATCAAATCTTCAATATCATAACGCTGTAATTTTAATAATCCTGCACCATACTTTTTACCTGATTTCTCAAGTTGGTAGTATGTATAGTAATTATTAAGTAGTGCAAATAACAACATTCTATTAATTTTCGGATAAATAATATAAAAATTATCTCGTACCAATGTACCTGAATCATTATCAATAAATTTCATGTCATTTCGTACAAAATAACTAAACAGAATCCCTTTACTATCAATTGTCTTTATCAGATACCAAGGTACTCCTTGTTGAATTTTTTTATACAAAGTTATTGGTGAAGCTTTCTGCAAAATCGATTTTTTCCAGTTTGTAAGATAAGCAGATATTTCATCATTTAGTTCATCATCTCTGGATAATGAAAACAACATATCTACCTCTGCATCTTCAGTGTTGAAGCCCTTAATAGCTTTTGGAGATGAAATAATAGGTACAAGCATCTCTTTTGATAAACTTTCTTTAACAACAGGATTAATAAACATAGCATTAAAGCCTGTTGTTAAACCTCGTCTTATGCGTGCATACTTTGAGAAACTTTCACTAAAACCCAAATCATCCTCAACATTGAAGATCCCCTTATCAACTAGCTGTTTATTGGTGAATTCTAAATTTTTTATTTCTGGTTTAATTGCTACTTTGCCTTTTATCAAATCTAGAATCACAACATCAACTAATGCCTCCTTTTCAAAGACTTCTCCCGATATATGGATCTGTTGTTTTAAAGTACATTGTGAATAGAGTGTTTTTTCAAAAGATTTACCACTTCGTGTTTTCAACCAGCTACTTGGAAAAATCACTACTAACTGACCTTTGGTTTTTAATAAATCAATTGCCTTAAATATAAAATACATATACAGATTAGCTGTCTTAGGCAGCTTATCAAAAATGCTGTTTTTTCTCAATATCTCTTTTGTAATTCCATAGTGTTTAAGATCGTCTATTTTTTCTTGTCTTATATAAGGAGGATTCATAATAATTCCATCGTATTTTTTTTCGCGATTTATATTTAAAAAGTCTACATTATATAAATCAAGCGCCGGATATATTGCTCGTACTTCATTAAAAAGATTTTCATCCAATTCGTATCCAGATATATTATTGTATCCTTGACTCAAACAAGCCTTTAGAAATACTCCATCTCCAAAACATGGATCTAAAATAGAATCCTCATTATCTAAATTAAATAGAGACGCCATATATTTTGCAACGTGATTATTTGTAAATATTTGACCTAAATCCATTTTTCATGATGCCTCTCTTTCCTTGTATCTAGTCAATAGCACTCTTCCCACTCTTAACCCAATCATCTAGCTCAACGCATTTAAATTTCCATTGTTTGCCGATTTTATGAGCTGGGATTCCTTTGCCTTTTCTAATCCAATCACGCACAGTTCCTGGCTTAACCCCTAAATATTCAGCAGCCTCATCAATATTTATCCATTTCTCATTCTGCTCTATCATTTCTTCACCTCAAGACCAGTTAGTATAGTTTAATAGCGTTCTATTATATATTTTAGCATAGTTTATTGCAATTTTCAACATGTTTTATGTTGTTTGTTGTCATTTGTTCTAGTTTAAACTTGACAACTACCCTGTCAACTCACCACGTTTTTGCCAGCAATCGTGTCAACTCACCACATCAATATCCATATCATCTTCTTAATCATCTAACCTGCCTATCTTGGATAAGTTCCCACAAAATAAAAATCCGTGATTATCCTGCCGGCTTGAAACCAGATCTCAAATCACGGAAACCCTTTATTTATAAAGTTTTTTATCCCTAAAACATCGTATTTACCTTAACCCTTGACATCAATACTACCGTCTCAACGTGCACCGTATGCGGGAAAAGATCGACCAAGGTCATCTTTTGAACCTCATATCCGGCTTCTTGGAAAACAATCAAGTCTCTGGCTAAGGATGTGGGTTTGCAACTGACGTAAACCATTTTGTCTACACCGAATTCGATAATCTTGGGGAGCGCTTTAGGATGAATCCCATCACGTGGTGGGTCTAGAACGATTAAGTCCGGCTTGTCGGTTAAGTCATCAAGTACTGCAAGGACGTCGCCGGCGATGAATTCGCAGTTAGATAGTTGGTTTAGTTTAGCGTTTTCTTTGGCTGCATCAACAGCTTCTTCAACAATCTCAACACCAACTGCTTTTGCCGCTACCGGGGCTAAGAGTTGGGTAATGGTACCTGTTCCGGAATATAAGTCAAAGACGACTTTATCTTTTGTCTCACCAATATATTGGCGGACCACGTCATAGAGTTTTTCTGCTCCTAATGAATTGGTCTGAAAAAAACTAAAGGGCGAGATCTTAAAGCGTAGACCGAGTAGTTCTTCATAGATGAAGTCTCGACCATAAAGCAAATTCACGTCCTCAGGTTTAACTGCATCAGACAAGGTATCTGAAACGGTATGCACAACAGAGACAAGTTCATTATCAAAGGCTTGTTCCGCTAGCTTAATAAGACCTTCTAACCAAGGTGTCAAGTCGTAGTCCATCTGGGAGGATGTAACAAGATTAACCATAAACTCTTTTGTATTGACGCCCCGACGGACAAGCAAGTAGCGAAGATAGCCTTCATGTGTTCGTTTATGATAATAGCTAAGTCCATCTTGACGGAATAATTCTACCGTATAGTTTAGGATTTTGTTAAAATCCTCATGAACAATCTGACAATCCCCGGCAGGACTAATATCATATGTACTTCCCCGCTTATGCATACCTAAAACAAGGGGTCCGTCTTTTTGGGCATCACCGAATGAATACTCCATCTTATTGCGATAGTGAAAATGCTCTGGGCTAGCGATAATGCCGTCATAACGCTCACCTAATGGTCCTGTGACATTTTCAATGAGCTCACGCACTTGTCTTTCTTTTAATGCAAGCTGCTTTTCATACGGCATCGACTGATATAAGCAACCACCACACTCACCAAAGACAGGACATGGAGCTACAACCGCGTCAGGTGAAGATTCGACTGTTTCTAATAATCGCCCCAAGAATTTGCCGTTACGTCGTTTTGTCGTGATCCCACGTACTTGTTGTCCGGGAATAACATTTTTTACAATGACGGTTTCTTCATCTACTTTAACATAGCCTTTATTGGGAAAATCTACTTTTTCTACATAACCTATAAACTCTTGCTTTTTTTTCATCGAATCTATTTCCTCCATTTATTGGTTGATAAATTATCAACACATTTAAAAGAACTGCTCCTTCGAGCAGTTCTTCTTCGTCTTATTATGATTACTTCTCTAAGTCTTCGTCGACTTCTTCTTCAAGATCTTCTTCTAAATCATCAACGAAGTCATCTTCGTCGTCAAATTCATCAAATTCTTCATAATCTTCATCATAATCCATGTCGTCAAAATCTTCTTCATATTCATCAAAATCATCAAAGTCATCACTCTCATAGAAGAACACCTTATAAACGACTACAGCTGCAATCGCTAACACAAGAATCGCAATACTGGTAATTAACCAAGTCTTTGCTCGTTTTTCTCGAGCATCAACTTTCTTACCAAATTTCTGCAAAAAATCTTCTACTTGTTTCAAACTAATTAAGTCATCTTTTTTCATAAAATCCATCATTACTCTTCACGTCCCTTCTCATTTTTAGTATTCCACAAAAACATTTTCTCACTTTGTCATACATGTATCCATTATATCATAAGTTTGAATTTTTTACAGGCTTTATCTATATTTTTTTTAGTCCTGCAAAACTTGCAATTAACTTTTTCTTACCATGGCTTGGAAAATTTACCGTCACTTGATAGTCTGCCCCACCTGCTTCGATAAGTTTTACCTGTCCAATCCCGTATTTCGGATGTTTGACTAAGTCCCCCGCTGCGTAATCAAGAACCACGCCTTCCGGTGCAGGAATCGCAGATGCTGTCACCGTACTGTATGGTTTTTGCTTAAATGCTGTTTTACGGCGTGCACGTTCTTCGATGAGGTTCATTGGTTCGTTTTCTTGTATGTCACTTTGTCCTGAAACCGAGTTACTCTCTAATAGCTCTGCCGGTATCTCCGATACAAAACGTGATACGGGATTATAATTGGTATTTCCATAAAGCATTCGTGAACGAGAGCTTGTCATATAAAGCTTGTCTTGCGCTCGAGTAATGCCTACATAGCAAAGACGTCGCTCTTCTTCAATATCTTCGATTAGTCCCGAATTCATACTCATAAAGCTTGGAAACAAACCGTCTTCCATTCCTGCCATAAATACGACCGGAAACTCCAATCCTTTGGCACTATGCAAGGTCATTAGGATGACTTTGTTGTCGTCATCCTCTAATTGATCAATATCTGCCACCAGTGCAACGTCTTCTAAGAATTCATTCAAGGACGGTTCTTCACCAGCAGCTTCCCTATCTTCAACATATGCATAGAGTTTTGATACCAACTCACCGATGTTTTCCGAACGTTCTTCAGCCTTAAGCGCATCATCTGCTTTTAAGCTTTCAATATATCCGGTGCGCTCTAGGAGCTCATCCATTAGGCGCTTTAATGCACCACGATCTGCAAAGGCCTTTAAATCATGCATCATCATAGCAAACTCTGCCACGTTCTTCTTACCACGGCTAATGTTGGGAATACTTTCAATATCATTGACACCTTCCATAAAAGACTGGCCACTGATGTTGACATATTCTTGTATTCGTTCAACCGTTGTAGCTCCTATGCCACGCTTTGGTACATTAATAATCCGTTTTGCCGCAACTTCATCTGTGCTATTATTTAAAACTTTAAGATATGCGATAATATCCTTAATCTCTTTACGCTGGTAGAAAGAAACGCCGCCGACTAAACGATATGGAATTCCCGCTCGCACGAGACCTTCTTCTAATAATCGTGATTGTGCATTGGTGCGATACAAAATGGCATAATGGTAATATTCATGTCCCTCGTCTTCAATCCCACGTACGATGGTGTCCGTAATAAATTGTGCCTCTTCAACTTCTGAATTCACCTGTACATGATGTATCCGTTCACCCTCGTGATTATCTGTCCAGAGTTTCTTTACTTTTCGTTTACGATTATTACGTATAACTTCATTGGCTGCTCCCAGAATGTTCTTGGTCGAACGATAGTTTTGCTCCAAACGAATGACCTTTGCATTTTTATATACGGATTCAAAATCCAAAATATTACGAATATCTGCACCTCGAAAACGATATATGGACTGATCATCATCCCCAACAACACATAAGTTCTTGTGTTTGTCCGCGAGCAACTTCACTAATCGAAACTGAACACCATTGGTGTCTTGATACTCATCCACCATAATATATTGAAAGAGATTATGATAGTATTCTAAAACTTTAGGTCGTTGTTCAAACAAGTCAACAGTTTTGCAGAGTAAATCATCAAAATCAAGGGCGTTGTTTTTCAATAGCCGTTTTTGATATTCGATATAGACTCGACTGATGATTTCCCTACGCATATCACCATCCGCTTGTTTCTGAAATGCCTTGGGGCCGATCAGCTGATTTTTAGCACTGCTGATTTCGGATAAAATCATGGACTCTTTGAAATACTTGGGATCAATATTGTACTCTTTCATAATCTCACGAATTAGCTTTTTAGCATCATCGGTATCATAAATACTAAAGTTCCTGTCATAATCAATCTCGTCAATATATCGACGAAGAATTCGAACACAAGAAGAGTGAAATGTACTCACCCAAACATCTTGTCCACCTGCACCAATAAGACGGTCGACACGTTCGCGCATCTCTTTAGCGGCTTTATTTGTAAATGTAATTGCCATGATCTTCCATGGCAAGACATGTTTTTCTTCAATCAAATAGGCAATGCGATGTGTCAGTACCCTCGTTTTTCCTGAGCCTGCACCGGCTAGCAGAAGTAGCGGACCTTCTGTACACATAACTGCTTCGCGCTGGGGTTCATTAAGTGTTGCGTATTTATCCATAAGTGCACCTTCCCTTTTTGGAATATTCTAATCACTATCATATCATAAGACGAACAGATATTCTACACCGACTTTTTGTATTTACATCTAGTATTTAGTACTATATAATATAGAGATAAGACGTTTATTTTTTATTGACCATCTCGGGGAGGCCATCATGGAAAAAAAGAATTTCGATGATTTTATTCTAGAACAACTAAAAAAAATTGAAAATTATGACCGAATCTCATCAACAGATATTCCGAATATTGACTTATATATGGACCAAGTAACCACCTTTATGAACGAACATCTAGGCTTATTCAAACGTTCCAGTGAAGATAAAATCTTAACAAAAACGATGATTAACAACTATAGTAAGTATAACCTATTACCACCAACCATCAAAAAAAAATATACCAATGACCATGTAATCTTGATGCTTTTTATCTATTATCTTAAGCCTATTCTTTCGATTGGGGATATCAAGGAGATCCTAGCTCCCATTCAAGACATGTTTATGTCTGAAACTAGTAGAAAACCTGAAGGATTTAACGATTTAAAAGAGCTTCATGATGCAATCGTTGAAATAGAATCCGCACATTTTTCTTTGTTTAAAGATCACACGATAGAAACCGCTAAAATCGCAAAGGAATTGTTCAAAGACGTTAAAGATGAGAAGCAGCGCCAGTTACTCTCGATTTTTGCAACGTCTTATCTATTCACCGTACAAGCATCCGCACAAAAACACATGATTACCTCCCTTATTGATGACTATCTCAAAGATGAAACGCCACCAAAAGGGAAGAAAAAATCTTAAATAATCACCGTGAAGCGAACACCGTCTTCGGTGTTTTCTACACGATAGTCTCCATGATGAAGTAGGACAATCTGTTTAACAATAGCTAGCCCTAAGCCTGTTCCGGATTGTTTGCCGGCGCGCTTATAAAAACTATCAAAGATAAAAGGCATATCATCATCCGCTATCTGAGGTCCGTCGTTTTCCACGGTAATATATAGTCTCTGATTCACTTCTGCAAATTTTAAAATCACTTTTGATTGAGCATGTTCAACCGCATTGGCAATTAAGTTTTTAAGCACTTGCTCCATGCGGCTTGCATCTATTTCTACCTTGCGGTGGCTGAGATTTACATGGTAAACTACTTCAAGATGATGCATCTTTATATACTCTCTATATGTTTTTATAACATTTTCTGCCCATTCTTGGATATCAACAGGCTTTACATGTATATTAAAAAATCCATTTTCCATTTTCGAAAAATCTAAAATCTCATTGATTAGGCTACTAATTGCTTCTGTCTCATTGTAGATACTTGTGATATAGTGATCACGTTCTTCTTCATCCTTATAAATACCATCATAAACTAATTCTGCATATCCACGAATCACTGAAATCGGTGTTTTTAGTTCATGAGTGGCTTGTGCTAAAAATTGTTTTTTCATGGTCTCAACGGCACGTTCTTTTGTAAGCTCTGATTCAAGACGCTGAATATTAGATAGTAACTCTTGATACATGAGCATCAGTGAATGATTTAACTGTCCGATTTCATCCTGTCGCTTTGAAATCATCACCTCTTTCACCTTTTTATCCTTCATTAGTAAAGCCAATGTATTTAGATCTTGAATGGGCTTTGAAATATATCTAGATATAAAGGATGCACCTATTATACTCACCAGTAATCCTACAATAAACAGATAAACAAAAAACTTCATAATGACATAGACAGCTTCTTCTAAGGATGCAATAGATACTTCATAGACCATCATTTGATCATCAATCATAACACCAAAAGCATAGATGCGAACACCTAGCTTGTTTTCATAAGTTTCTTTTAAGACCCCATCTTCCCATGCATAATTGTGGTCCGGCATCGGTCGATTACGTCCCATTCCTTGTCGAAACATTCCCATTGTTTGCCCCGATGAATCAATAAGATAGATCTCGCCACCAATATTTTGTCGCATACGATCAAAAAGAAGACTTACTTCTTCTGCATCGGCACCTTTATCTTTTGCCTCTATAATCGAGTCAGAATAATATTCTAGCTCATTAATTTTTTGCTCGCGGTAATAATTCGGAAGAAAGAATCGAATAGCGATTCCTGAAAGTATAAAAAGAACGATTACAAAGCCTAAAAAAATGATAAAAATCTGTCGAGTTATTGATTTTTTCATTCTGTTTTCACCATCCTGTATCCATGACCGCGGATTGTTTCAATGCCGTCACTTTGATTTAATAATTTTTTTCGAAGCCGCTTCACATGGGTATCTACTGTGCGTTCATCTCCAAAATAATCATATCCCCACACATGGTCTAATATTTGGTTACGGCTTAAGGCAATGTTGACATTGTCAACAAAATATAATAAAAGACTATATTCAATGGGCGTTAAGTCTAGCTTTTCTTCGCCTATATACACCTGTCGATAGTCTTTATTAATGCGTATACCATTCATTTGAATCTCATTATTCATGGATTGAATATGATTACGCTTTAAGACCGCTTTAACTCTTGCCAGTAGCAAACGCGTACTAAAGGGTTTTGTAATATAGTCATCTGCCCCCAGCTCAAAGCCAAACAACTTATCTTCCTCTTCACTTCGCGCTGTTAACATAATAACAGGAATCTCTTTTTTGCGACGTATGGCTTTTAATATGGTCCATCCATCGGTGTCCGGCAACATGACGTCTAGGATTACCAAATGAAAATCATGGCCTTCCATGAGCTGATAGGCTTCTTTGCCTGTTCCCGCTTCATATAATTGAAAGGCTTCTGTTTCAAAGTACTTACGTACGATTTCTCGAATCCGCAAATCATCTTCAACAAATAGGATATTAATGTTGTACACTTACAATCACCCCTTTATTCATACTATACTTTCATAAAGCACAAAACAGACTAACTCGTCATGAATTAGTCTGTCAAAATATGTCTTCCTTTATTCTTCTTCAATCTTAATACGTTGAAAGACCATATCATATCCGTCATTCCCATAGTTAAGTGAACGATTCACTCGGCTAATCGTTGCGGTTGAAGCGCCTGTCTTTTCAGCGATTTCTAAATATGTATGTTGTCCTCTTAGCATCTTTGCAACTTGAAGACGTTGTCCCAAAGAATGCAATTCATTAACGGTACACACATCTTCAAAAAAAGAATAGCATTCTTCAATCGTCTCTAATGCCAAAACTGATTGAAAAAGAAGATCGACTTCATCGGATTTTATCTTTTTGCTCATATCTTGTCTCCTTTAAATAAGGTTATACATGAATTTTATCACATTAAACTAATAACGTAAAGCGATATAGTTTAAAAACAATTCAACATTTGTATTTATCACCAGTTCTTCCGGAAATTCAGCCTCTTCAACAGCTTGAATTGCACACTCTAGATTTCCTACGTCATTTGAGACATGTGCATCTGAACTCAAAATAACCGGAACGCTATATTTTTTTGCAAATTTTAACATGGTCTGAATATTCTCTTTGGCTCCGTCACGAAAACTTCCCGGAGTTAATGAACTGTTATTAATCTCAAGCATCACTTTGTTCTCTTTAGCTGCTTTGACAATCTTTTCATAGTCTAGCGGATATCGACTATCATCCGGATGTCCAATAATATTTACCCTCGGATTCTTCATCGCTCCAATAATGGCATTCGTGTTTGCTTCGATCGTTCCGTAATTAATACATGGTGGATGTAAACTTGCAATGACATAGTCTATATGCTCAAGTCCTGTTGGGAGCATATCAATGCGTCCGTCCTCATCTATAATATTTGCCTCAACACCGCGCAATATATTCACACCATACATCTCACGTGGCAATACTTTCAAATTCTGGAAATAAAACAAATGGGTTGATCCCGGCATCATCGGTGCATGATCCGACACACCATAATACGTCAAACCTTTTTCCTTAGCTACGCGTATATTTTCTTCAAGTGAACTATATGCATGTCCACTTGCCGTTGTATGCGTATGTACATCAAAATATATCTTCAATGGATTTCTTACCTTTCTATAAAATAACATTAATTCCTTAAGTCTCAAAAGTTACATCCACATTATACTCTTAGTTTATATAGAAAGCAAGGGAGTTGATAATAGGGTGTTTATTGAATAGGTGGGGGATAAATTATTCGCAGATTCATTTCGTCAAGAGATTCTATCTACTGAGGCGGTGACGGATACAACGGATTCCAAACTCACTGCGTTCAAACAGTGGAATCCTTCTTTTGACTCCGCCGCCTCAGCAAATGAATCTCTAAGACTCATGAAAAAACTCAAAATTAATCCCCCACCTATCCAAAACCTTGCTATTTTCATACTCATACTAAATAGAGTTTTGTGGGTATGAATACTTACTATTTATTAAGATTTTCATATATAAAATTTGAGTTTTTTATGAACTTAGTATTTCTTGGCAAATTAAAAAGATAATGCAATTAAAGGATTCCTCTGTTTGAACGAAGTGAGTTTGGAATCCGTTGCATTATCTTTTTATATGCTATAGAAATACTTAGTGAAATAAATCCACGAAAATTTTATGTGTGAAGAATCTTATTATAGGTTAGTATTTTTTATTAATAAGCTATTACGATCCCACCAATATTAGCATAGTTAGAACTTAAGCCTTTCATTGCTATAAGGATAACTTCCTTGAAGTCATAAAGTTCTTGAATCTTTTCTTTGACTTGCTCTCCACGTTCTTGCGCTTGGCAATGAGCAACCACGATGACTTTGTCTTTTGTTACGGTTCCAAGTTCACCAATGGTTTGTATCATTTTATCGATGGCTTTTTTTGTTCCTCTTGCTTGAGAGACAAGGTCAATTTCACCTTTATCTGTTGCTTGAAGAATCAGCTTTATTTTTAAAACATTTGCAATCGTTGCCTTCATTTTTGACATACGACCTGCTTTTTGTAAATGATCAATTTTTTCCAACACAAAAATCGTTTGCATTTCCTCACGAAACTTTTCACCGATTTTAACAATCTCTTCAAATTCCATGCCTGCTTCGATGCATTCTTGTACTTTTAAAGCGATAAGAACTTCTGCTGAAACTGCACTCCGGCTATCGAATACATGTATTTTCTTCTCAGGTTGCTTTTCTTGGAACATACTTTTTGCCAGCATGGCACTTCCATAACTTCCACTAAGCTCTGAGCTTAATGTAATGATAAATACCGCTTCTTCTTCACCTTCAATGGCCTTCATATAATCATCTGGTGATGGACAGGATGATTTTGGCACCATCGAACTCGAATTTGCTTTTTCTAAATAATTGGCCACGTCTAGCTCATCATTATCAACATAGCGTATTCCGTCGACTTCTAACGTGAGTGGCACAAGCTCGATATTCATAACTTCCCGCATTGCATCTGTTACATCACATGAACTGTCACCTATAATTTTATATTTCATGAAGCATTTCTCCTTATCTTTCTCGCAAATCGAGATGTAGTATTAATTACCATATATTATAGCATACGCTTCAAAGTGATGCAATGCAATTATCTTGATGTTCAAACGAATTATTATTCATGAATTCTATAAAAGTTTTTAAAAATCTCTAGTGTATCCAAAAAGTCCTGTTTCCCCATAAGCTCACGCGTCGAATGCATTGCAAGCATAGGTACACCAACATCGACAACATGTACCGGCATATATTGTGTAAGAATGGGTCCTAGGGTTTTTCCACCCGCTTCATCAGAATGGTTAATGAACTTTTGGTATTTAATACCGGCATGCTCACAGAGTTGTTGAAATGCGCCAATGGACTCAACTTCAGATGCATAGGATTTATTTCCACTAATTTTTATGGCAATGCCTTCATTAATCACCGGTTTACTGGTTAGGTCATTTTTCTCCTTATAGTTTGGATGCAATCCATGAGCACCATCTGCTGAGATGATGAAGCTCTCCATGGTTTGTCGAGAAAACTGCTCTTGTGTACGGTTCATTCCCATACGAATACGATCAAGGACGGTGGCTAAAAGTATGGAGTCTGCCCCTTGTTTTGTCATGCTGCCTATTTCTTCATTGTCAAAAAATACTGCCATATTTATACCTTCATTGTGATCGGATTCAAGGAGAGATTCCATTGCAGCATAAACCATAGCTAAGTCATCAATACGCGGACACGAAATATATTCCTCATTGGCACCAACAAGCAAGCCTTCTTCTGCACAGTATACATATAGGTCCATATCTAAAATATTTGACGGATTGATATCCAATTCATCTGCAACAAGATTTAGCAGGTAGTCTTTACCCACTTGGTCTTCAATTAAATTTGCGATTAAAGGTTTCATTTCTTTTTGAACTTTGATCTCTTGGCCTTGGTTGACGCCTTTATTCATATGAATCGCAATATTAGGCAATGTCAAAATCGGACGTTGAAGGTCGACATGTAATATGTTAGGTTTTAATATTTGGTCACTTTTCACTGCAATGCGTCCTGCTATCGATAAAGGGCGGTCAAACCATGTATTTAGGATTGGACCTCCATACTTTTCGACATTAAGCGTTAACATACCTTCTTCGACAATTTCCGGAACCGGTTTAATACGAAGTGCCGGGTTATCTGTATGGGCGACAATGATATTGAAGCCTTTAGTAATAAAGCGAGATTTCCCCATGGTAAAAGCAATCATCATTGAGGGATAGGGAGACACATAGTATTTTCCTCCCGGCTCTAACATCCATAAATCTTCTAAGTTTATTTCTTCAAAATCATTCTTAATCAGTCGTTGTTCCACAGTATCTATTGTTTGAACTGCGGTTGTCGCTGTCTTCATAAAATTAAAATAATCTTGTATTATATCCATATATTTCCTTTCTAACTTAAACTTCTGCCTTAACGACAAGCGCCTCTTCTTGTTCTAGCAGATTACGCATTTGCTTGTCACATTCATCAAACCGTTCTTGTAATTGTTCTTGAAGATTTTCTATTGCTTGATGCGTTTGATGGACTTGCTCCTTCACTTGATTGATTTCGCTTTGCACCGTCCAATCGACAAAAAAACCATCAAAAAACCAATCTGCAAATCGCATAAATCCATCATTTTCAAATTCAGGTAAGTAAGCAGCTCCAACATCTTGAAGCTCTTGATTATAGCGGCGTAGTGTATTCTGAAATGAATAGATTTTTTTCTGTGCCTCATCCATATGTCCTCGCTTAGCCATTGTCGCAAGCATTCCACCACCGAACATATCATAGGTTCCCCAATTTGCTGCTGACTGCAATGATTTTAAAATATCTTGGGACTGGCTTAAGGCATTATTGCCTTCACTTAAGGCTTCTCCGATTTCTTTCATTTCATGAAGCAACTTTTCAACTTGCCCCTCCATAACTTCGATTTGCTCCCATACCTGAGTACTCTTTTCTTGAAGTGCCGTTTTCTTTTCGTCTAAAAGTTGCTTGTATCCGTCTTCCATTTCTCTAGACGGTTGAATTTTTTCTTGTATCTGAGTGATTTTTTCCTCTTCTGCTGTGATTTCGGAATCAATGCGATCAAGTTCTTGCTTGACCTTTAAAACATCTTTTTCTTCATCACGAAGTCGCTCTGTTTTATCATTGGCCAAGGAATGCCATAGATTCGCAAAACTTAAGCCCTTAAGCGCAGCTACATCTTTTTTTTCTTTTTCTAAACGTTCTTCAATATGCTTTTTTTCTTCAAGTCGGTCATCTAAGGATTTTTTAGCTTTGCGAAGCCGATCGATAAGAATCTTATTCTCTTCGATTTCATGCTGCTTTGCTCGAATTTTTTCGTTCAACCTTGTTACACTCATCATCTCTTTCCTCCTAAATTCATCCACTTGTTTATACTTATAATAACAGATTATGGTCCATCTGGGAATCGCGAAAAACCTTATAAGTCTTTTGCATCAACCTCAAACACTTTATCTTTGACATATTTTCTACTCATGAGTTTATCTTGTTTACGATATTCTTTTGATTTGAACAAAATATCAAAGTCATAGCCTTCCGGATATAGTTGTTCTGCAGGTATCTTCAAGTTCAAGAGACGTCGATGAAGGGTTGTTTTTTTATCCTCAATCATGACGATAACTTCTTTTTTATAATTCTCTGCTTGGTAAACGATTCCTTTTGAATGCATGGATGGAATAGTGACTTGATCTCCACGTTGGTATAACCTATCTTCACCTTGTATTTGGATACTTTTTTCCATAGCTTTAGGTTTCTTGGATTTTATTGCCGTCACAATTTCTTTGGAAGCAAATAATTCACTATCTGCATTATAGTTATGTGCTTGTCCATATGTTTCTAAATGGGCACGATTAATGATATGAGCTTCCATGCCTAGTCTAAGGGCTATAACAAATGCGTTACTCTCTCCTGCCTCTCCCATAATTAATTGATAGGTTGGTTTTAGCGTTGCAATATCAAAATCCATCTTACCGTTAATGAATCCCTTATGATCTCTTGCAAAGGTTTTGACTTTTCCATAATGACTGGTGGCAAGGATGGTTGCTCCTCGTTCGTGTAATGTTTCGAGTATTGCAATGGCCAAACCCTCTCCTTCAACCGGATCTGTTCCTGATCCGATTTCATCAAGAATAACTAAACTGTATGGATTTGCTGATTTGAGTATACGAATAATCTGCTGAATATGGGCTGAAAATGTACTTAATGATTGTTCGATACTCTGTCCGTCACCAATATCAACAAGAATTTGGCCGTAAATCCCAAATTCACTAGCTTCATCGACAGGCACATGTAATCCGGATTGTACCATTGCAGTAAATAGGCCCACAGTTTTTAATGCGACGGTTTTTCCGCCAGTATTGGGACCGGTGATTACTAGTCCTTGATAGTCTCGACCGATTTCGAAATTTAATGGAACTGCTTCATTACCAAGAAGTGGGTGTCGTCCATTAATAATTCTGGTCTTATTGGACGTATTTACACTCACTTTTTTCCCATCTATGGAGTGACTATACTTTGCCTTGGCAAAAATAACATCATAGGCAATAAATGTTTCTAAGGTAATCTTAATCCCTACCATATCCTCATAAATTAGGGCGGTTAAATAGGCCAATATTTGATAGACTTCTTGTTCTTCTTCAATATTCAAATGTTGAAGCTCTTCTTGATAACGGTTGATTGCCGTGGGTTCAATAAAATACGTTGAGCCGGTTGTTGATTTTTCAACAACTACTCCCGGTACCATTTGTTTATAATTAGCCTTGACTTGAAGGACATATCGATTATTTTTAACCGTTACAGTCTGGTCTTGTAGATATTTCTTAATATTCGATGATTTTGTCATTGTATCAAGCTTTGTTTTCATACGGGCTTCAAGGATACTTTTTTGCTTTCGTATTTTTCCCAAGTTTTGACTAGCTTTGTCATCTACACGATGTTGATAGATACAGCGATTGATTTCATTCTTAATGTCCTTATACTCAAACATGCTTGATGCATATGTTGTGATTGTCGGAGCTAAAAAATGATGGTCTTGCATAAACCGTTTCATTTTATCTGTTGTTACCATCATGTGCCCTATACTCTCAAGTTCATCCGGTTGAAGAATCCCGTTTTTCTCAACTTTAATGAGTAGTTGCTCTATATGATTATTTCCTAATAAGGGAATGGACGTTGATGCATTTAAGATTTCTCTAGCTTCACTTGTTTCATCCATGAGTTGCTGTATTCGTTCATAATCCGTTGTCGGATGAAGTTTACCTATTTCTGATTTTGCTTCATCACAAATAGCAAACGCTTCAATACTTTCAATAATTTTATTATATTCGAGTGTCTCTAACATTGTTTTTTCCATGTTCTTTACCTCCACTAATTTTAGGTATGCAAAAAAACACACAAAGGCCCATAGATACAATCTACGAGCCTTAAATAGCCATTGTTAAAGACGAAATTATAGTATGTATGTTAATTTTGCACACAAAATAGACAAGCCCACTCTCTTAAGTGTACCTGAAAATCTAGTTACAATAATTATTCAATTCTTATTCAACTGAATAAGACACATACATAAAATTACCTCTTCATTCCTATATTTTAATTTACCCTTTTAGAATATCGGATGTGAATATACTTGTCAAGTAAATTTTATGGTAAAACATTTTAAATAGTAATGGATTCAAACAAATGAAGATGGTCATTTTTGTTTTCTTCTTCCAGCAATTCCTTTGTAAATCCACTTTTTGAAAATAAATAATAATGGACGTCATCAACCCTAAAATTACTCTCTGTTTTTAACTTCATGTTTTTATAAACATCTATACCCAATTTTTTGTTTCTCCATTTACATTCGCCAATAATATATCTATCTTCCGTAAACCCCAAAATATCAATCTCTTGTTGCTTGTCCCACCATCTGCCGATATATTTGATTCGGTATGGGTACTTCTCCGTTCGTATTTTTTCTATGAGTAAGGTCCTACAAACTTTTTCGTATATAGGTCCAACGTATGAAAAAAAATCTGGTTGAATGTCATATGAATAAACGTCTTGAACCAAACCTTCTTCAAGGTCAGATATGTTCGGGAATACAAATCGAAAATAAAACAAGAAAAAATGGGTCGATAATTTATATATACCGGAATGAAGATTAACTCTAACCTTCAATCGTTCCGTAACAGGATATTCTTTTTCAATGATTCCTAACTCAATAAGATTTTTTAAATAGACGGATAGTTTACTCGTACTTATTTGTGTTTTTGTATGTATTTCATTTAGCTTAGTAGAACCCATTGCAATTTTTTCAATAATTGTATAATATACTTGAGGTTCTCTTAATTCCTGCTTCAATAAAAAATCCACTTCATTATATAACACACTACCTTTACTCAAAATTCTCTCACATATATTCTCCTCAATGGATTTCTCATGATTGAATTGTAATAGATAGTGCGGAACCCCACCAAGTATGCTATAGACCGATAATATCTGTTCATCATTATAGCTTGGAAAAAATAGTTTCATTTCACCAAAAGTCAATTCATCAACTTTATAAATACCTGTCATACGCCCATACAAGGGATTTTTTTCACTTAGCACTTCTTTTTCCATAAAACTCATGCTTGAACCACAAATGATTATTTTAATCCTTGTGTCTTTTAGTCCATGATCCCACGCATTTTGCAAAATAGATGGCAAAGCCGGATTTCCCTTAACCATATAAGGAAACTCATCTAATATTAAAACCAATTTTTCTCGGGATGCCAACTCCTGAATATGCTTCAATAAAGTTTCCCATCGATCAAAATATTTATCTTTGCCTAATATTTTTTCTGATAAAGATCTTAATTGCTCATAATCCGTACATTCCTTGGCACTATAAAAAATATGGTTTTCTTCAAGATATGCCTGTTTCAACAATTCGGTCTTCCCAATTCTGCGACGTCCGTATAAGGTAACAAATTCTGCCTGCTTCGAGTCATATATACCTTTTAGATATTTTAGTTCCTTTTTTCTTCCAAAAAACATACCATCACCTCAATTCAAATAACATCTAATCATAATTTGCCAAATCATGATTAGATGTTATCATTAAGGTGCTTTTTTGTCAACCGCTATCAAATAATCTCATTTGCATTGCCACATCCAAATTTTCATACTATACTATAAGTACAATGTAACTTAAGTAAAGGACGGTAATCGTGTGATTAGTTTTATATTAGAAGATACAAAACAAGCAATGCAAAAATTGTTAAAAGAAGATATTTTTGACGAGTTCTTGTGTGTTTCCTTTGAACTTGTTCAACTGTTCAAGGTTCAGGTTGATGGGCAAGTGCGTAAGGACTTTTTAGATACCGATGAAAGCACTGAGTTAAGTGATCTTAGTCATATACGATGGCGCGATTTTAAAAGCCATGCTTTTGACCTTATTCGTGGTAACAAACCGCCGACGACGATGAAGATTATTTTTTCACTTCAGCCGGCAGCCGTTTCATCCACATTGACGCGGATTAATTTTAAAGAGCCTCAGGCTGTAGGTGGTTTTATTTTTTCGCTTCATTATGAAAATAATCAAATACGAATTATTACCGGGACCAACTACGCATCCTTTACTCTCGATAAAACTGCAGAGCAATATTTTGACGATTCAATGCTTCGATTTTTCAAAAAACATGGCATAGGAACTCTGTTAGCACTCAATTAAAACGAGTGCTAATTTTCTATTGACTTTTTGTTTTCGTCGCGTTATCATATATATAGAATTTCAATCAATAGGAGGTAATTATGAGTAAAGAAAAAGGTAGTTTATCCATTCATAGTGAGAATATTTTCCCGATTATAAAAAAATGGCTTTATTCTGATCACGATATTTTTATGCGTGAATTGATTTCAAATGCAAGTGATGCCATGACCAAGTTGAAAAAGCTTGATGGAATGGGCGAATATACGATTCCGGAAGGACATGATTTTAAAATCGACGTTCTTTTAGATAGCAAGGCTAAGACAATTACGATTAAGGACGCCGGTATCGGTATGACCGACGAAGAAGTCAAAAAATACATTAACCAGATTGCTTTTTCCGGTGCTGAAGATTTTATCAACACCTACAAAGATAAAGACAACAAGGATCAGATCATCGGACATTTTGGTCTTGGATTCTACTCTGCATTTATGGTTGCAGAAACTGTTGAGATTCATTCCTTATCCTATAAGGAAGGTTCAAAACCAATCCACTGGACATGCGATGGCGGAACAGAATTCGAATTAGAAGAAGGCACAAAAACTGAATTTGGAACCGATATTATTCTTCACCTCAGTGATGATGGTAAAGATTTCTTGAACAGTTGGACACTACGTACAACCATTGAGAAGTATTGTTCATTTATGCCGTATCCGATTTATTTTAAAGACGTTCATGAAGAACCGGAAAAAGATGAAGAAGGAAATATCATCCCCAACGAACCCAAAATGCTAAACAACCCATCTCCCCTTTACCTAAAAAAAGCAAGCGAATGCGAAGATGAAGAATACAAAGAGTTCTATCGCAAGACATTCTTAGACTACAAGGAGCCTTTATTCTGGATTCACTTAAATATGGATTATCCTTTCCGTCTTAAAGGAATTCTCTACTTCCCTCGTTTAGGTAATGAATTTGACACGATGGAAGGACAGATTAAACTCTTTAATAGCCAAGTGTTTATTGCCGATAACATTAAAGAAGTTATCCCTGAATTCTTATTGCTCTTAAAAGGTGTTATTGATTGTCCGGACCTTCCACTTAATGTATCCCGAAGCTTTTTACAAAACGATGGTTTTGTAAAGAAGATTAGTGATTATATTTCTAAAAAAGTCGCTGATAAATTAAACAGTATCTTCAAAAAAGAACGCGAAGCTTTTGAAGGCTATTGGAATGATATTCATCCATTTATAAAATTTGGTTGTTTACGTGATGAAAAATTCTATGATAAAACAAAAGACATCATCCTTTATAAAACAATTTATGATAAATTCACAACGCTTCCTGAGTATTTAGAAGCAAATAAAGATAAGCATGAGAACAAAGTATACTATGTGACAGACAAAGTCATCCAATCCCAATACGTGAATATGTTTAAATCCCATGACATGGATGCTGTCATTATGGATCATTCCATTGACCAACCATTCATCAGCAACATGGAGATGAAAAACACGGATGTGAAGTTTGCACGTATTGATGCAGATTTGACAGATTCATTAAAAGGTGAGGATTCTCACACTGAAGAAGAAGCCAAAGAATTACAAGAATCACTTGAAGCTATTTTCAAAAAAGCATTAGAAAAAGATGATTTGAAGGTTCAAGTCGAATCCTTGAAGTCACAAGACATCTCTGCAATGATCCTTTTGGCTGAAGAATCAAGACGTATGCAAGACATGACTAAGATGTACGGCATGATGGGAATGGGCATGGGTGACCTATCAACAGAAGAGACCCTCGTCCTTAACAAAAACAATAACCTTGTTCAATTCATTCTTGACCATAAAGAAGACGATTCAAAAGAAGGCGATATCAAACTTTTCTGCGAACAGCTTTATGATTTAGCCATGATAAGCCACAAAACCCTTGAACCTGAAAAAATGTCTGCATTCATTAACCGCAGCAACAAAATACTTGAAAAATTAATATAAGGAAGCTTTTGCAGACTAAAAAATAAAAGTGGCTTTTAAGCCACTTTTATTTTTGCCGTTCTATATATCCTTTAATATCTTTCGCAAGTTTTATTGAGGCTTCGATTTCCACTTTTCGAATGGAAACACTTTCGACATTACACCCAATCGGTATGCCACGTTTTAATGCATAGGCCGATAGTTCTGCAAAAAAAGCTTCGATGAGATTTAAAGATTGTTCGAGCATATTATCTGCTTGGAGTAAGTCTTCTTCCACCCACTTAGGTACACGAATACCTAGCCATTTTATGAATTTTAATGTCTTCTCCGAGCCACAGGGTGTAAGGGTAAAGATAATCGGTTTAATCTCTAGATTATTTTCTTCAAAATATTTTTTGTAGTCTCGTAAAAAGGCTTTACTAATGGCTGTATCATAAACACATTGTGAGATAAAATACTCACATCCTTGTTCAACTTTTCGAGCTAAACGCTTAGGCTCATCCCGACGTTCAAGATGTCGCTCCGGTATAACAACGCCACCGAGTAATGGTGGATTTTTGGCTTTTTTCACTTCATCATATGCGTCACCAAGAGAAATTGTAATCGCTTGACTCTTTGAGGAGGTTCCGACGAAAACGCTATATTGATCGATACCGGAATGTAACCAGTCCACAAAGTTTGCTTTATCATAATTTCCAACACAGCGGTATACGATTTTAGGAATCTCTAGTTCTTTTAAATACTCATTGGCATAAACGGATGGATCAACCGTTTCGATAAAATCAAAAACCCGCTTTTCGTCAGTTCGATCACTTTCGTCTTGAATATCATAAATCACCAACGCATCAATATCTAGTTGTTTAATCCGTTCAATTTGCCGCGTGGCAATCTCTTGAATCTTTTCATGGGAATGGTGAGATTTTGGGGGTGTTATTCCATATGTTAAGGTTCCAAACTCTTTTTTTTCTACTTTTTCTTTCATTACTTTTTCCTTCCTATACAAAACACTCCATCATTTGAGTATCTGCTAATAGTATAAAGGATAACCCCCTCATACATCAAGTTATATTTTAACTTCAATTTGTCTCACTAAAGTTATAAAGTGTTTTTTTAGATATTTATTGCTATTGTTGCGAATATGCTTTATTATATAAGACAATTAAAGGAGGCAGATACTATGTCAATTTTTCTCAACACACTTAAGCAACGTATTCTTATTCTCGATGGAGCAATGGGAACAGAGATTCAAAACTATAAACTTTCTGAAAAAGATTATCGCGGAGAGTGCTTTAAATCACATCCAGTGAATCTTAAAGGCAACAACGATATTCTTGTATTAACGCGTCCCGACCTTATTCATGAAATTCACCTCAACTATCTTGAATCCGGCGCGGATATTATAGAAACAAATACATTTAATTCGACCTCAATTTCTCAAAGCGATTATCAAACTCAAGATATTGCCTATGAGATTAATCTTAAAGCAGCACAACTAGCTAAACAAGCTGTTTCAACTTATCAAACCGCCAATACACGTGACTGTTTCGTTGCCGGAAGTATCGGACCTATGAATAAAACCCTATCTATGTCCCCAAAAGTTGAAGATCCAAGCTATCGTAGTGTTCACTTTGATGATGTCAAGCAAGCCTATGTAACCCAAATCCAAGGGCTTATAGATGGTGGCGTTGATCTTCTACTCATTGAAACAATTTTTGATACCCATAATGCCCGAGCTGCCCTTATGGCTTGTGATGAAGTATTTGCAGCTAAAAACGTTCAGCTTCCGATTATGCTCTCCGGTACATTGACTGACAAAAGCGGTCGTACCCTCTCGGGGCAAACCTTATCAGCTTTCCACACTTCGTTACAAAACAAGAACGTAATCAGCATCGGATTAAATTGCGCTTTTGGTGCCAAGGATTTAATTCCTTATATCAAAGAACTTTCCGCAATGACATCCTTATACGTTAGTATACATCCAAATGCAGGACTTCCCAACCAATTAGGTGCCTATGAAGAATTACCTGAACAAACCGCTAGCCTTTTAAAAGAGCTTGCTGAAGCTAATGCCTTAAATATTGTCGGTGGTTGCTGTGGAACCACGCCGGCTCATATTCGAGCTATTGCTAATTTAATGGAAAACTATCCGCCTCGGATTGCTGAGGCAAAACCGATTAAAACACGGATTGCAGGATTAGAACAACTTACTATTGATGAAAACACAAACTTCGTCAATATTGGTGAACGAACCAATGTTGCCGGCTCACGTAAATTTGCTCGACTCATTCGAGAAAAAAAATATGAAGAAGCTTTAGATATTGCCAGAGATCAAGTCGAAAACGGTGCTCAGATTGTGGATGTCAACTTTGACGATGGCCTACTCGACGGCAAAGAAGAAATGTCTATTTTTTTAAAATTGATTGCTTCAGAACCTGAAATCAGTCGAGTCCCTATAATGATTGATTCATCTAAATGGGAAATTATTGAAGAAGGCCTTAAGTCCATTCAAGGTAAGCCTATCGTTAACTCCATTAGCCTTAAAAACGGCGAAGACGAATTTTTATATCAGGCTGGCATCCTTAAAGAATTTGGTGCTGCCGTTGTTGTTATGGCTTTTGACGAAAAAGGTCAAGCCGATAGCTTTGAACGTAAGATTCAGATTGCCAAACGTGCCTATGATTTACTTATCCATCGCCTTGATTTTAATCCGGCTGATATTATTTTTGACGTAAATATCCTAGCCATTGCCACTGGAATTGCCGAGCACAATCGATATGCAATTGAATTTATCGATGCTGTACGCTGGATTAAGGAAAACCTTCCTCACGTTAAAACAAGTGGTGGATTGAGTAACCTCTCCTTTTCGTTTAGGGGGAACAATCTTATCCGTGAAGCTATGCACTCTGCCTTTTTATTCCATGCTATTAAAGCCGGATTAGATATGGCTATTTTAAATCCGGGGATGATTCAAATCTATGATGAAATCGATCCTGAGCTTTTAGAAAAAGTCGAAAATGTGCTTTTTGACCGCGGAGAAAATCCAACAGATATATTACTTGATTATGCGGCATCAATCGCTGACCAAAAATCAGGTGTCAAGGAAAAGTCCATAGATGAATGGCGTACTGAACCCGTATCTAAGCGCCTAAGCACCGCACTCATTAAAGGGATCACCACATATATTGATGATGACCTCGCTGAAGCCAGACAGGAATTACCCAATGCCATATCCATTATTGAAGGTCCACTCATGGACGGTATGGGAATTGTCGGCGACTTATTTGGCAGCGGAAAAATGTTCTTACCCCAAGTTGTGAAAAGCGCTCGTGTAATGAAAAAAGCCGTTGCTTACCTCTTGCCATACATTCAAGAAGAAAATGTGAAAGGGACCTCAACGAGTTCAGGTAAAGTTCTCATGGCAACTGTAAAAGGAGATGTTCATGATATCGGTAAAAACATCGTCAGCGTTGTACTTGAATGTAATAATTTTGAAGTTATTGACTTAGGAATTATGGTTCCACCGGAAACCATTATCGAAACAGCTATGAAGGAAAACGTAGACATGATTGGTTTGAGCGGCTTGATTACACCTTCTCTTGACGAGATGGCAACCATGGCAAAAATGATGGAAGACAACAACTTCTCTATTCCATTATTAATCGGCGGTGCAACGACATCCATGTTGCATACAGCATTAAAAATTGCACCGAATTATAGTCATCCCGTTGTTTATTCACAGGATGCAACCAAAGGTGTCGAAGCTGCTAAAAAACTACAAAATCCAAAACATCATCAATCCTTTGTTGATTCTATGTACAAAGAATATGACCGTGTCAGTCAAATTTCTAGAGATCATGTTTCCAAACTTGTCTCTTATGAAGACGCTGTTGCTTCTAGAGAACAACTTAAATTTGATGCGACAACTATATATAAACCGAACTTTATTGGAATAAAAAAAGTTACAGCAACTATTCCTGAACTAATTCCATATATTGATTGGACGTTTTTCTTCACCGCTTGGGAAATGAAGAAGCGCTTCCCTGATATTTTAGATGATCCGATTATTGGAAATGAAGCGAAAAAACTCTATAATGATGCTTTAACAATGTTAAATCAATTAGCTAAAGATCAAAGCTTACAAGCAGAAGGGGTTCTTGCCATTCACGAGGCCTATGCTGATGGGGATGATATTATTATTGTTACACCCGAAAAGGAATATCGCTTCTATAATTATCGTCAGCAAAAAGAAAACTCCGCTTATCTTGCTTTATCGGACTTTATTGCTCCAAAATCAGCAAAAATAAGGGACTACATCGGTGGATTTATTGTCACTGCAGGATTGGGTGTCGAAGCATTGGTTAAATCTTATCACTCACATCATGACGATTACAATAGCTTACTTGTCCGCGTTCTTGCCGATCGTTTGGCCGAAGCCTTTGCAGAAAAACTCCATGCAGATGTTCGAAAAGAATATTGGGGATATGCTGCAAATGAAAATTTGACAAAAGAAGATCTCCTCCAAGCCAAATATCAAGGAATACGACCGGCTTTTGGTTATCCTTCGCTCATCGACCATTCAGAAAAATTAACGCTATTTGACTGGTTACATGCTGATGAAAATACTCAAGTCACTTTAACCGAGAGCTTCATGATGGTTCCGGGTGCCAGTGTCAGTGGACTCTATTTTGCTCATCCCCGTTCTAGATATTATGATCTTTTCCACATAGATAGGGATCAAGTAATCAGTTATGCACAACGAAAAGGTATCTCTGTGAATGAAGCAGAAAAACAAATTCGAACACGTATTAGATATTAATTTTAAAATTAATTTAAAATGGGTTGGTCAACGCTGACCAACCCATTTTATTATTCATCAAAAAAACTTTTCATTAAAATACGTCCCATATAACTTCCAACGGCAATAGTTCGTAAAAATAAGGTTTGCGAAAAAGGAAAATAATTATAAAATACGGATTGCTGAGCGCTCCTTACTCCTGTAACACACCATCTTGCAAAATGTTCACAATTATTACCTTTGATACTATATCCACCGAAATCAGTACCAATAGCATCCATGGCACGAAGTACCACTTCATTTCTGGAAAAAGCATACTCTACATTATGTACAAATCCCAGTGTTCCGTCTTTTAAAAACTCTTCCATGGAGCTTTCAATAACACGACATTCATGTCGACTCCAAAAACTATCGCCTTGAAAATGTATGACACGTCCATATCCAATATCAATACCATAATGTCGATACTTCGCCGTCCTAAAAATAATGTAGTCAATTCTTTTTGAATTAGGATTCGCCCGTTTTTCAACAGACCTCCATAATAAAGGTTTACGTTCTACATATATAATGTCACCAATCATGTTTTCTCCTTAATGTGCTACTTTATGCTTTCTTTTATTTTCATACATTCGTTGATCTGCTATTTTTAATAATTCATCATAATTTGTTGCCTCTTTTGGAGACTCTACGAGTCCATAGCTAAAGCTGACACTTATCGGCGGTCCTTCCTTTATTATCACTTGATTCAAAAGATAGTTCTTAATATCATCTAAGACTACTCTTGTTTCTAAAGCGGTATGATTCGGAAAAATCATCCAAAACTCATCCCCGCCATATCTTGACATAACAACATCATTCCCAATAAAAAGCTTTGTGTTATTAACAAAGCTTTTTATCAATGCATCACCGATATCATGACCATACATGTCATTAACCTCTTTTAGATTATTTAAATCCACTGATACAAGAACAAAGGACGTTCCCATTTTTATGAATCGTTTTAATTGCTCTCGTCCGTATCGGCGATTACATATATGCGTTAATTCATCATATCTTGACATAATAAGATTCAGTTCCATCGTTTCATGCATCTGAACAAATTTTGATACTTCAAAGGCAAATAATTCCAAAATCTCCACATCATCTTGATCAAATTCATTGGCGTTGGTTGAATCTAAGCTAATCATCCCTATAACATGTTGTTTCAACTTAATCGGAGCTGTAATCGATGACTTCACTTTATTTGAACCTGCCTTTGAAAATAAATCAATCTGTACTTCGTCTATATCACCATCATTAAGACTTTGAATATCATTGACTACTGCTGTTCGGTCCATTTTTCCACCTGTCAACTTATACAAACTCGTCTCTTCTTCTTTTAGTTGAATCAATTCGAGATATTCATGATTGAACCCTTTAGAGCTTTCATATATATAATGATCATCATGTTTTAATAATATAGAGCCCATGCTACCAGACGGAATCGCCTCTAAGGCCGCTTCTAAAATCCGATGATAAATTTCTTCTTTATTCTCCATACCTGCAAGTTCTTTTAGAAGCTCATAAAGAATCGTCGTTGTGTAATGTTTTCGATCAAAGTGTTTAAAGCTTAAAAACAGATTGGAATAATCTCGAAACATATAAGCAACAGCATATAAGTTTAACATCCAATTCACAGAAAAAATCAGAATAAATTTGCCAAATCTATTGTTAATCATTGCATATTCATATATATAATAACTGAGTACGAACTGGCTGATAATTAATAAGACAATGATAATAATTGCACGTTTTAACTTCATCGGAAATCACCTCAATTCTTCTCTTCCATTTTACTATATCCCTAGTGATATTTCAAAGAAATATGTTATAATTATGAAGAAAAGATCTATTTGACTTTTAATTCTAGGAATGTTATTCTATTGTTGATATAAAAACATCAACTATTTGTTGGTAGAGGTGCATTTTTAA
>Ga0334895_1000852_pt1 | contig 36608 bp, 36 predicted proteins | sample GraSluR3_MG_7_FD_207229 | JGI IMG/M metagenome (GOLD analysis project Ga0334895, IMG submission 207229) | Sludge microbial communities from methane-producing bioreactor in Wageningen University, Netherlands - Granular Sludge_31_05-R3 | ecosystem: Engineered > Bioreactor > Anaerobic >... | reverse complement strand
CTTCTTTTTGGAATCAATCCATATTGACAATTGTAGGAATGATTCCTATTATTGGTATAACGATACCGTATCGGTACCGAATTTCACTGATATGTAAGGAGTAATACCATGGAAGAAATGAAAAGAAACCCGATGCCGCTGATTGGTGATTCTGCACCAGAGTTTACCGCTACAACCACCCAGGGAGTTATAAACTTTCCTGCCGATTATGAAGGGAAATGGGTGATCCTTTTCAGCCATCCAGCCGATTTCACCCCTGTGTGTACGACCGAGTTCATGACCTTCGCCTCTATGATCGATGAATTCAAGGCGTTGAACACTGAACTCATCGGACTTTCCGTTGACTCTTTGTATGCCCATATTGCCTGGCTGAGGAAGATCCAGGATCTTGAGTGGAAAGGCATGAAAGATGTAGAGGTCACATTCCCGTTGATCGAAGACATTAAAATGGACGTAGCCAACAAGTTCGGCATGATTCAGCCGGGCCAGTCAAACACGCAAGCAGTTCGTGCAGTCTTCGTTATCGACCCGAAGGGAGTAATTCGTACAATCCTCTACTATCCCCTCTCAACCGGAAGAAACTTTGATGAAATCAAGCGCATTATTCTTGCCCTGCAGAAAGCCGATAGCGATGGGGTGGCCACTCCTGCAGACTGGCGTCCCGGTGATGATGTAATTGTTCCCACCGCCGGTTCATGTGGAACAGCAAAGGAACGCATGGAAAGTAACGATGATGATACCTATTGTCTTGACTGGTTCATGTGTTTCAAACGTGAAAAGAAATAAGTTTTTTGGTAAACGGTCCGCTTCGGCGGACCGTTTTGCATCTTGCCCCGTAAAGCTGTTCTCAGATACAGTACACTTATGCAACCGAAAAATCTGATAGACTCCCACTTCCACCTTCTTGAAATGGAGAAACGGGGAATTGATATAACGCAGTTTCTCTCACAGCTTGCCGATACCGATATTGCAGGTGGTATGGATATCGGAATCTCAGCTGACGATATTGATCAACGAATCGCCTTGACCGCTTCATACCCCCAGATTCGCCTATCGGCGGGAATCGGTCCATGGGGAGCTCAGGGAGAGCAGAAAATCGAAACAATGGTCGCAGAACTGGCCAAACGAATTGAAGGAAAACCGGTAGATGCTCTAGGAGAAATCGGTCTTGACTGGTACTGGAACTACGGTAGTGTTGATCGGCAGCTTCAGTTATTTCATCTACAACTGGAGCTGGCACAACAGCTTGCTCTTCCGGTAGTTATTCATACACGAGATGCAGATCAATCCATGCGAGAGGCACTGCAACAGGCTTCTTGTATGCATGGAGGTATTATTCACTGCTTCTCAGGATCGTGGGAACTTGCTCGGGAGGCTCTTGATCTGGACATGTATATCTCGTTTGCCGGAACGATTACCTTCAAGAAGAATGGACACCTCAGAGAGGTACTTGCCCGTATTCCATCCGATCGTCTCCTGTTGGAAACCGACAGTCCTTATCTGGCTCCGGTGCCCCACCGGGGAAAAACCAATACACCCCTGTACATGACTCATATATACCACGTGGCAGCTCAAGTACGTTCTGTGTCAATTGAGGAACTTGCCGATCAGATCGAACAGAATTTCTTTACACTCCTTCCCGGTAAAAACCGCAATGGTTGACCAAGTTCACGCAAAAGAAGTAGAGTGAAGAAGATACAAAACCAACCTAGATAAGGAGTGAAAATCCGTATGACTTCATACAAAGAACTTGGTTTAGTGAACACCAAAGAAATGTTTGCAAAAGCCGTGAAAGGCGGATACGCAATTCCTGCGTATAACTTCAACAACATGGAACAGTTACAGGCAATTATTCAGGCATGTGTTGAAACTAAAAGTCCTGTTATTCTGCAGGTCTCCAAGGGTGCGCGTGATTATGCGAACATGAACCTGTTGAGAAACATGGCAAAGGGTGCAACTGAATATGCAGCAGAACTCGGTTATCAGATTCCTATCGTTCTGCACCTTGATCATGGAGATTCATTTGAAACATGCAAGGACTGTATTGACAACGGATTTTCCTCAGTGATGATTGACGGCTCACACCTTTCGTATGACGAAAATGTCGCTTTGACCAAAAAAGTGGTCGAGTATGCCCATGAGCGTGATGTCACCGTGGAAGGTGAACTCGGAGTTCTTGCCGGTATCGAAGATGAGGTACAGGCTGAACATTCCACCTACACCGAACCTTCAGAAGTAATTGACTTCGTCAGCAAGACGGGTGTTGATTCGCTGGCTATTTCCATCGGGACCAGCCATGGGGCAAATAAGTTCAAACCCGAACAGTGCACCCGCAATGCCGATGGCATTCTAATCCCGCCTCCACTTCGCTTCGACATCCTTGAAGAAATTGAAAAACAGCTTCCCGGATTCCCCATCGTATTGCATGGATCATCTTCTGTACCGCAGGAGTATGTGGCGATCATCAATGATCATGGTGGTAAGTTGAAGGACTCGGTAGGTATTCCTGAAGAACAGCTGAGAAAGGCTGCAAAGTCTGCTGTCTGCAAGATTAATATTGACAGTGACGGTCGTCTTGCAATGACTGCTGCTATTCGCCGCGTGATGGCGGAAAAACCGGCAGAATTTGATCCGAGAAAATATCTTGGACCGGCTCGAGACGAGTTGAAGAAGATGTACAAGCAGAAAAACGAACAGGTACTGGGATCTGCTGGAAAAGCATAAACTTCAGTTCCTTATCATAATACCCCAAGGTCCCCTTTGACGCATGCGGGGACCTTGTGCTATAGTTTTGCGGGCAGGGTAAAATTTCCTGCAAATCCATCAATGCGGTTTCATTGAGACACAGGGAGAACGATTGGCTACTAAAGAATTGAGGATCAACAGACAGATTCGGGCACGAGAGGTATTCGTTATTGATGCCGAGGGAAATCAGCAAGGTGTGATGAACACCTTCGCAGCCATGGAGCTTGCCGACGAGGCGGGCATGGATCTGGTGGAGGTTTCCCCGAATGCGAACCCTCCTGTATGCAAGATACTCGATTACGGAAAGTATCGATACGAACAGGAAAAACGAAATCGGGAAGCGAAAAAGAATCAGACCGTAGTAAAACTGAAAGAAATTCGTATGCAGCCGAAGATTGAGCGACATGATATGGAGTTTAAGACAAAGGCAATTGCGGAATTTCTCGGTGAAGGGAATAAGGTGAAGATCTCGGTGAGATTCCGTGGTCGTGAACTTGCCCATACGGAACTGGGAAAAGTAGTGCTTGATACGATTCTGCAAATTCTTACTGAAAAGGAAGTCAGGTTCAATCTTGATAAACCTGCTGCAATGGAAGGTCGGATGATGAGTCTGATTATCAGTCCGGTCAAAGCGAAACGGTAACACACCATCCCTTATGGGATGAGATTATACAGCAGCTGCAAGGGTACTTGTTCCTTGTATGCGCGAAAGAGGTACATATGCCAAAAATGAAAACAAGAAAGGCCGCTGCCAAGCGGTACTCGGTCACGGGGTCCGGTAAGGTCCGCTACAAAAAGCAGGGACTGCGACACATTCTCACCAAGAAAACCACAAAGAGAAAGAGATCTCTCCGCCACACTGGGGTTTTAAGCGATGCGGAAGCCAAGAAAGTAAAAGTCTTGATGCCGTACGAATTCTAGAGGAGGAGTGACGTATGCCTAGAGCTGTAGATGGAACAAAACATAAGGACCGAAGAAAGAAGATCATAGAGCAGGCAAAAGGATATTGGGGACGAAGAAGTACCAACTATCGTACTGCTAAGGATGCGGTAGCCAAGGCTGGACAGTATGCCTATCGAGACCGCAGACGAAGAAAGAGAGATTTCCGCTCTCTGTGGATTGCCAGAATTTCAGCTGGTGTTCAGGCAGAGGGGTTGAATTATTCACAATTCATGCATGGTCTTAAATTAGCTAATATTGAAATCAACCGAAAAGCGTTGTCCAATATGGCTATCGAGGATAAGGCTGCATTCAGTCAGCTGGTTTCTCAGGCGAAAGAAGCATTGAATTAGTGTATCATGACACAAGGAGGTGTCCGGTATGACGACTCTCGACAAAGTGCAATTGCTGGAACAACGGATTGTCAAGGCTACGGTACTGATTCGTAACCTTGAAAAGAAAATTGAAGAATTGAATGATGAAATTGAAGTGCTCTCAGTACATAATGAAGAACTTCAGAAGTATGCTGACAACTTCAGTGCCGACAGCAAGCTCATTGAAGAGAGCATCAATAACGCTCTCGAGCATCTTGATTCCATCAATGGGCTTGATGACATCGAGATAATGGACACCCTTGCAGGAGATCTTGAAACCGCCGATTCATTTACCGGTGGCAATGGGACTACCATTGAAGAGGTCTCTCTTGATGATCTTGTGCAGTAATCGGTGAAAGCACAGTAATACTGCGAACGGGACCAGAGATGGTTCCGTTTTTTTACCAGCTATGATAGCATTGAGATGAAATTATTGGCCTGCGGTGTACGTGACGAGCTCATTCTCTTGGCTCAAACTACACATACGGGATGCGGTATAGCCTGATTGCATTGCTCCCGGGAGGTTCGCCTCTCATATTGGGAACAGAATGTTAGGCACCTAGTTTCCCCCTTGAACTTTAGGTTCAAGAGATACCCTCTGAACGGCACCGCGGGTCCTTATTAGGAACCCTATCCATGACTAAAGAGAACTTACTGCAGGATATTGTATTCATCACCCTGCCCGACTCACTCCGACAACACCAGGAGGGGTTCACCTTTGAGCCCGAAATCCCCCTTCCCGTTCAGCTTGCAGACGGTCAGACATCTATCGATCCTGCTGCGGGAATCCGTATCGAGATGATTGCAGCGGGACTGATCAAAGTGATCGCACATGAGCCTGATCATCCCCATACCGACTATTACCGATCACTGCTTACTGCCCTACAGCCTGATGTGGTGAAGGAACTACAGTTGGCAGCCATCGCTCAGGCTAACAAGGAGGAGCTGGCTTTTGCCGAAGAACTCTTCCTTGCAGCCAGTTATCTTAACCCATACATCCCTGAAATCTTCGTAAACCTTTCTGTCCTCTATGGGCAACAGGCACGGAAAGCTATGGATGCTGATGAACAGCAATCTTATGATGCCGCTATAGAGAGGCAGGTAACGGTATTGCGACGGGGTCTTGAGCACAATCCTCTTTCTGAACTTTTGCTCTCTGAATTCGGACTGCTGAATCTCTTTTTGGAAAATGATGAAATTGCCTACCAGTATCTCAGCGAATATCTGAAGATCGCTTCAGAAGGAGAGAAAAAGGAGTTGATCACCGAGCGAGTGCAGGAGCTTGCCCAAAGACTGGATGATGAACAGACACTTCATGCAGCGTTCGATGAAATGCAACTCGAAAATGAAGAACAGGCGTTGCGCCTGATCGATAGTTTTCTTGCACATAATAAAAAATCCTGGTCAGGTTGGTTTATCCGGGGATGGGCTCTTCGCCGTTTAGGAAATTTCTCCGACGCTGCCCAGGCATTTGTTCGCTGTCTTGAACTGGGAGAACAGAATGCCGATATCTATAATGAGCTGTCGATCTGTACCCTAGAACTCGGTGATCGGCAATTGGCTAAAAGCTATCTGGAAATAGCTCTGGAACTTGATGCCGAGAATGTGAAACTGTTAAGCAACCTTGCTTTCCTGCAGATGCAGGACGAGGAGTTCAATCAGGTGCAGGAACTGCTCACCCGGGCCCAGGCAATTGATCCGAACGATCCTGCAGTCAAACATCTGCAGCAGGAGATGACGCGTCGGTTCGGAACTGCTGAAGAGGAAGATGTCATTGATGGCTGAACCCACCGTGGTACGTACACAAAGCGAATCGGAAACACGGGAACTCGGGAGGCGCCTTGGCACACATCTGGGACCCGGCAGTATCGTTTCCCTGAGTGGCCCGCTCGGTTCAGGTAAAACGGTCTTGGCGAAAGGGATTGCCGAAGCCCTGCATATTACCGAAGCGATTGTGAGCCCTACGTTCACCCTGATACAGGAATATCGCGGAACACTTGATTTGTATCATATGGATCTCTATCGCCTTGAGGGGGTTGAAGATTTTGCCGGTATCGGCGGAGAAGAACTATTGTATGCAGGAGGTGTGACGCTGATTGAGTGGAGTGAAAAGATAGCAGAGATCCTTCCAGAACATACCATCAGAATCGTTTTGAGCATCGATGAAGATGGTTCGCGAACCATTTCCATTACTGGAGTAACCCTATGAATACCTTAGCACTCGATACTGCTTCCGACATACTGCACCTTGCACTGGAAACCGATGCGGGATACTTCAGTGAAACGCGTACCGTGGGAAGACGATTCAGTGAAGAATTAGTGGTACGCATGAAAAGCCTCTGTGCCTCTGCAGGGTTGCAGCTTGCTGATCTTGACTTGATCGTATGTACCAACGGCCCGGGATCCTTTACGGGACTACGGGTGGGAATGGCTGCTGCAAAAGGGGTCGCTCTTGCAGCATCGATTCCTCTGGTAAGCATCAGCACGATGGAAATCATGAGCTATCCTCTTGCATCAGTCGAAACACCGGTACTTGCCGTCATGGATGCAAAGAAAAAGCGCTATTATGGAGCCTTTTTTACCAAAGGGGTACGTATGAGTCCCGATTGCGATATGAGTGTACGTCAATTGTGTGAGCGTATTGGCGAATATCCATCGGTGATTATTACCGGAAACGATGCAGAAAAGGTTGCCGCATTAATCAGTGATGAAGTCACACAGCTTGCTATTTCTACAAATATTTCCGTTGACTCGCTTCATTATCGCGATTATGGTGAATCTATGATTCAAATTGGTAAAAATTTGCTTAACACTCGGGGAGCTGACGATATAGGTAGTGGACCAACCTATATCCGAAAGAGCGATGCTGAGGTATCTTTAGAAGAGCGAAAAGAGAAATCCGTACCGAAAGAGGTGTAACTATGAGTGATACAGAGAGACAACCAGATATTATTATTGTAGGCGGAGGTCCGGCAGGACTTTCAGCAGCGCAGTACGCAGCACGTGCCGGGCTGTCTGCCCATGTATTTGAAGAGATGGCGCCGGGAGGACAGGTCTTAATCGTTGACGAACTGGAAAATTATCCTGGATTTGATGAACCGATCAGCGGTTTTGAACTATCAGATAAATTTGCCAAGCAGGCAGAGCGCTTTGGTGCGGTGATTCATTATGGGACCGTCGAGGCAATTGATCGACAGGAAGATGAATCATTTACCGTCAAGACGAGTGATGGAACCTTTACCGTACCGGTAGTGATTATTGCTACGGGAGCAAAGCGACGCGAACTCGGTGTACCGGGAGAGAAAGATTATCAGGGGAAAGGAGTTTCTTACTGTGCGACCTGTGACGGCCCGCTCTTCAGAAATAAGAAAATTCTGGTAGTCGGCGGTGGTGACAGTGCCTGTGGTGAATCGCTCTTTTTATCCAAACTGAGTAGTAATATCGTTATCGTCCATCGCAAGGATCGCTTCAGAGCACAACGGAGTATTGCCGGGAATGTAGAACATGATGAACACATCGATGTGCGGTTCATGCATACGGTGAATGAAATTAAAGGTGATGGGAAAAAGGTCACAACGGTCTCCTTACATAATGCAGAGACTGATGAAGATTATGATGAAGCATTCGATGCAGTATTTATCTTTATCGGGGCAGAACCACGCACGGCACTGGTTCAGTATGCAGATACTGATGATTCAGGCTATCTTGCAACCAATGAAGTGATGCGTACCAGTGTTCCCGGTTTATATGCGGTGGGAGATATCCGTACCACGCCCTTCAGACAAATCGTCACCGCAGCTTCTGATGGTGCTGTTGCAGCACATGCTGCAGCTGAGTACATTGATGAACTCAAGGGACAAGCATACGTATAGAGAATAATGAATTAAATACAAAAACTATAAAAACCCGCATTTTTAGCGGGTTTTTTTCATATAATAAGACGGTTCCGGTTATCCGAATTCCCTTGACGATTCAAAGGGAACAATGGTGTAATTAGCATATGAGAATACTAATGGTCTCGAGTGAAGCAGTTCCGTTCTCCAAATCGGGGGGGCTCGCTGATGTGGTGTCATCTCTTTCTCAGGCTCTGACAGCACTCGGTCATGATGTCCGCCTCGTATTACCCGCCTATGGTATAACCGATGATACCGAATTCATCAGGCTTCCCAATCCGGCAACGATCACCATGAGAGATTCCACCGAATCGGTACGCTATAGCACCATGGAGTATCATCAGGTACCGGTGTATCTGGTTAATCACCCATATTTCAATGATCGAAAGGGTATTTATGGTGATACCTCGTACGCTCCCTATCCTGACAATCTGGTCCGATACACACTCTTTTCGCAATCAGCATTACAGTTGTGCCGGGAGCTTGACTGGTATCCCGATATTCTCCACTGCCATGACTGGACCGTAGGTTTTCTCCCTTTGTTAGCCAAACAGGATCCGGCGTTTTCGCAATCAAAAAGTGTTTTTACCATCCATAACCTCGCCTACCAGGGAGATTTTCCCCGTATGGATGTGCTCAGTACGGGTATCCCGGTAGATGAGGCTCTGTTTCAGGGTTCATCCATCCACAAACGGGCTAATATGCTCAAGGCAGGATTAGAATTTTCCGATGTCATCACCACCGTAAGCCCCACCTATGCCACTGAAATACAGGGAGAAGCTCAGGGGTGCGGTTTAGAGAGCCTGTTGCAGCGCCGATCGGCGGTACTCTCTGGAATTCTCAACGGTATCGATACCGACCAGTGGAATCCCAGTAGTGATCCCCTGCTCGATATCCATTTCTCCCGTGAAGATCTTGCACCAAAAGCACAGCTGAAACAGATGATGCAGAAACGGTTCAGATTACCGGTGGACAGTTCAGTTCCTGTCATCGGCATGATCAGTCGCATTGCTGATCAGAAAGGATTTGTCGAACTCTGTCAGGGAACTCCCTGCGCCCTCGAACAGATCCTTACCGATTTTCCGGTTCAGGTGCTCATTATCGGAACCGGTGATAAAGCAATTGAAGAGAAGCTTTCGGCCCTTGCAGAACTTCACGATAATCTTTCGGTAAATCTTATCTTTAGTAATGAGGCGGCGCATTTGGTAGAAGCCGGTAGTGATTTTTTTCTCATGCCGAGTCGATACGAACCGTGTGGACTGAACCAGATGTATTCACTCAGATACGGTACCATTCCCATAGCTCGTCGTACCGGAGGACTCGCTGATTCTATTGTCGATATCTCACAAAATGAAGGAACCGGTATTCTTTTTGATGAAATGTCGGCAAGTGCCATAGTTTCTGCCGTACAACGGGCATTTTCGTTGTATAATGAAGATTCCGATGCAATTTCCACCATACGGAAGCGTGGTATGGCGGTCGACTTTTCCTGGATCAACTCGGCCGAAGATTACATGAAAGTGTATGCAACTGTACACAAGGGGTGACTGGAATGGAAAGAAATAAGACAATCGCAATCGTATTGGGAGGCGGTAAGGGAACACGTTTGTATCCTTTGACCAAAGACCGATCAAAACCGGCAGTTCCGTTCGCAGGCAAATACCGATTGGTAGATATCCCTATTTCAAACTGTATCAACAGTGGTATTAAACAAATCTATATTCTCACGCAGTTCAACTCCGCATCACTGCATAACCATATTTCCAATACGTATATCTTTGATACGTTTTCCAACGGATTTGTAGAGATTCTTGCTGCTGAACAGACATATCACAACAATGACTGGTATCAGGGTACAGCCGATGCGGTACGGAAAAACCTTAAGCACTTTGCCGATCAGGAGGCCGATTATTATTTAATCCTCAGCGGGGATCAGCTGTATCGTATGGATTATGAAAAGATGCTGAGAACCCATATCGAAAGTGGTGCGGTGCTGACGATAGCCGCGAAGACTATCAGTCGTGAAGAGGCAACCGGATTGGGCATTATCGGGACTGATGAGAAGGGAATTATTAAAAAATTCTACGAAAAACCGGCTCCCGATTTCGATATCTCAGATTATCAGGTACCGGCAAAATTGCTGAAAGATACATTGAACCAAAAACCGTCAGAACATAATGAGTATTTAGCCTCCATGGGAATCTATATCTTCGATGCCCGCGTGATGGAAGAAATTCTCGAAGCAAATCGGGAAATTGATTTCGGCAAAGAGATCATTCCCAATGTTATCAAAACACGGAAAGTGGCTACCTATGTGTTCGATGGATTCTGGGAAGATATCGGAACTATCAAGGCCTTTTATGATACCAATATCGATCTCGCATCTGTCACACCAGCCTTCAACTTCTACAATGAAGAGATGCCGATCTATACCCACCGAAGGCATCTGCCGGCAACCAAGGTAAACTTCTGTAATATCAGTTGTTCGCTGACCAGTGAAGGATCAATTATCACCAATGCCTACATTGTCAATTCCATTATCGGTGTCCGTACCCTCATCGAATCGGGAGCAAGCCTTGATGGGGTGTACTGCATGGGTGCGAGTCACTACGAAACACCCGAACAGAAAGCGGAAAATGCACGGAAAAAGATTCCCAATATCGGCATCGGACGTGCAACCATCATCCGCCGGGCGATCATTGATCAGAATGCCCGCATCGGAGATGGCTGCCGGATCGGTATTGATGACATCCAGAGAGAAGATGGTGATTATGCTAATTACAGTATACACGATGGCATCATCGTCATTCATAAGAATGCAATAATCCCACACGGAACAATACTGTAGTTTTCTGGATGCTCAGGCGAGTGAGAGCTCCTCAAGTCTGCTTCTGATCGGAACGTCAGAGGGGACGAAGGGGAGCTCCAGCATTTCTGATAGTGTAACCCATCGTGCCTGATCATGCTCATGCAGCACATATCTCACCGGCTCTTCTGCAGTCACCCAGTATGCCTGGAGATGAAAAAGCGTATGCTTGTGAATAAATTCATGTTCGAAAAAACAGGACTGTGCATGTACCGACAGTTCAAACTCTTCGAGAAACTCCCGTTCCAGCGACTGCTGCGGAGACTCTCCCCATCGATGCTTTCCTCCAGGGAATTCCCAGAGTCCGCCGACTGCACCTCCCGATTTCCTTTTTGCAACAAAATAACACCCCGCCTCAAACAGCACCCCTGCCGTGGTAATCCGTTCAAAGGTATAGCTCGATTCATTCATACACATTCCTTATAACAGTACCGCCTGCGGTACTAAGACATGAAGTACTGCACACACCAGAATACTATATCCGAGGTTTCGTTTGTGCTGTTCGAGCAACGTTCGAGTCTTTTTCACTACAGTCTCCGATTCGGGGTCAACGGCAGCGGTATTTGCGCGAAATCGATCATGCAGATCTGAATCACTATGGGGTCGCCGATGCATCGATACCAGCATAGTCGTGTAATAGATTGCAAGGGTAATCAATGAAACAGCAGGCAGGAAATCACCGAAAAACATCGGTCCGGGAGAAATTGGATTAAAGAGTTTTGCCAGCGCGAGGAGCAATCCTAATACGATACCAAGAATCAATAAAGATTTTCTCGAGTGCACGGCATTACGCAGGCGAATGAGGAGAATATAGGTACCACCATATTCATCCACCAAGAGGATACCACAGCCGATGAGTAGATAGACAGCAGTAAAAAAATAGACTTGGAGCATTGCTCAGGATTCCTCAGCTCTACGGCAGACCGTACCGACATGCCCGATCAGGGTTTCCGCATCGAACCATCCATCTGCCTCCCGGGCTTCAGCTCCCGACTGCTGATGAATAAGGACTCCTAAGTGGGCTGCCTGCAGCGCATCGTATCCCTGAGCCAGTAACGATCCAATGATTCCGGTGAGCACATCTCCACTTCCCGCAACACCCAGAGCATTGTTCATGCCATCGACGACAATGGGAATCGCTCCTCCATTTCTTCCATCAACGATCCAGATTACGTGACTTTTATAGACAATCACTGCTTCCAGTGCGACCGCGGCCCGCTTCAGCGAGTCAATAAACGATTCAGGAGAACCACTCGGTCCAGTCTCCTGTGCAAGGAGCGGCATATGCAGCGTCTCCAGCAAGGTGTGCAATTCTCCCGGATGCGGGGTGAGTACCAACGGCCCATGGGCAGTACTCTGAAGACGGTGATCAGCTACCACCTGAGCAAACAATTTTACGGCATCTGCATCCAGTACGAGGGGAAGTCCGCTTGCACAGAGCTCAAGCACCTGATCCTGATGGGTATCTCCCCATCCCGGGCCTGCTGCAATTGCCTGGTACTCTTTGGCAAGCACCGTCCCGTTGATCACATCATGATGCTGCAGTGCCTGTACGATGATCGAAGGAGTTTCTGCAGCTGCTACCGAAGCTACTTCCTGATCACAGCAGAGGGTAACTAACCCACACCTGCTGTGAAATGCTCCGCGAGCGGCAAGACGAGCAGCTCCGGTGAATCGGCTGCTGCCGGCGAACAGGGCAAGATGTCCCCGTTTGTTTTTATAGACATCCTCACCGAATCGATGAATGTGGAGATCACGGTGGTCACTGAGCGTCGCAACTGCAACTGAGTTTTTCAGCAAGGCAGGGGGAAATGACGGATTTACCCGAAGGATCGTACCCCACCCCATCCGACATACCGGATGGTATGCTGCCGCCTTCTGCAGTCCCATCGTAACGGTCACATTAGCGATTATCCTAGTGCCGGCGATACTCATAGTGTCGCTGCAGCCGGAGGGGATATCGACAGCAAGCACACATGCTCCCTGATCCTGTCTTGCATTGATCATTTTAACAATTTCGGCAACGGTTCCCCCAAGTAATCCGCGCAATCCGGTACCCGCAATACCATCGACGATCACGTCAGCCTCGGCAAGCAGCTGTGCAGCTTCCGGGGCGATCATTCCTTCCATATTTTCAGCTTCGATCATCGTAAATCCAAGCTTTGCACATATAGTCCGATGAACCGAACAGGCATGAGATATGTGAGAACCGACGAGAAGAATCGTGAAGTGTTCATACCCGGAAAAGAAGGCTTCTCGGGCCATTACCAAAGCATCACCGCCGTTATTCCCTCCACCGGCAACAAAGACCATGTTCCGCATGGAGATATTTCGTTCAACTGCATAGGAGGAAAAGGCATGCCATCCTTTACTTCCCGCCTGCTCCATGAGTACGAGATTCGGTATACCATAGTCGCTCTGGGCTTTCGCATCTACCTGTTCCATAGCTTGTGTGCTGACTAACATTTCCATATGTGTATACTACTCCCACCTAGCGCTGCGGTCAATCGCTGAGAAATTTCTCTCAAATCGTAGCACTAATTGTACAATTCGTGTTACTATTACGTACAAGGGGGCTCACATGTCTCAGCTTGTACGTTTTGGGGTTTCGATGGAACCGGAACTCGTTGCACTGTTAGATGAATTAACCGTTCGTCATGCCCATCCGAACCGTTCGGAAACTATTCGGGCCTTAATACGGCAGCAGGAACTTCTCGAAAGTCCACTCCAGATCGAAAGCGAAGTAACCGCAGTCATTTCGCTTATGTATCACCATGACACAGAATTGATTCGCGTCCCGATCAGCGAATATCCGTCACTCCATATATCGGTGAATTTCAAGATGCATCTTCAGGATGACATCATCATCAAGATACTGGTGGTCACCGGCAAATCCGAACCTGTATCGGCATGGGCACGTCAGGTAACCGGGCAGAAGCACGTCGTCGGCCGTATTACGATAGCCGCTACTGACCAGCTGTATGAAAAGTTGAGAATATGAAGGATTTCGCCATCGAGTTGGATGCTGTTACAGCAGGATATCACCATCATACCGTATTCTCAAAGGTCTCTTTCGCCGTTTCTTCCGGTGAACGGATTTTGGTAACCGGTAGTAACGGTAGCGGGAAAAGCACGTTGCTTCGCATTATATCGGGGACTCTGATCCCCAAATCGGGAACGGTGACCGTTCAGCACGTTACCTTACACAACAGCCGCCGCCGACAGCAGACCAGAAGGCAGATAGGCATACTTGCACAGATGCAGCATGATCCGGAAATTGCCATCTCAGTTCGTGAAAGTGTGGTTCTGGGACTCTGGGGAACCCGTTTCAACTGGTGCACACGCGTGCAGCGAGAAGATCATGAACGGGCACGAAACTATCTTGCTCTTGTCGACATGTTGCCGTTTGAACATCGCGATATCAGGAGCCTCTCAGGTGGACAACATCAACGGGTGGCACTTGCCCGGGCTCTGATTCGCAATCCACAGATTATCCTGATGGATGAACCGACGACCTATCTTGACCTTGATGCAAAGCGTGACATTCTTGAACGGATCATGCAGTTGCAGCAGCAGATGCAATTCACTCTAGTCGTGGTAAGTCATGATGATCATCTCATCGACCGTTTTGATCGAACCATTCGCCTAGAACATGGCTCACTGTTGGAAGTCGAAGGGGGGAGCTTATGGGCACGCTGATCGCTGAAGCCTGGAGCGTTGGAGTAATTCGCCATGCCCTCTTCGGCATGCTTATAGCGGGTGGAACATTAAGCCTGCTGGGTGTGGTAATCGTCGCACTGCATCTCAGTGTTATCCGATTCACCTTGATGCATGTCGGGTTATTCGGCGCTGCAGTGGGAATCGCTTTAGGATCTGGAGCGACAATCGGAGCTTTTACTGCCGTATTGATAGCCTCGTGTATCATGGGATACCTGAGTCGCCAAAACGTGATGAGCACAAGCAGTATCAGCGGTTTATTTATGACTGGATCGCTTGCAGGAGCCTTTCTGCTCCTTGCCGGAACGGGAGTTCCTGCCATGCAGGTCTTTGATATATTTGCCGGAAATATTCTCATGCTGAGCAGAACAGATCTGGTCCTGACTGCCATAACGGGTACTATCGTCGTGTTGGTGTTCATAGTAGCCTATCGTGAAATTCAACTGGTGCTGTTCAATCGTGAACTGGCAATTCTGTTAGGAGTTCCTGTGGAAGCTATCATGATGGCTCTGTTCCTTCTCCTTGGTCTGGGGATTGCCACGGCATTACGTCTGGTAGGCGCCTTACTGGTGGATGCGGTGATTCTTCTCCCGGGAATTGCTGCACTCAGATTAGCCCGATCATTTGGATCGGCCCTGCTGCTTTCCTCTCTATTCGGCATTATAAGCACAGCAGGAGGGTTTTTTATTGCACTCCGATTCAATCTTCCCGTGGGAGCAAGTGCGGCAATGACAGCTACGTGTCTGTTAAGCTGTGTGCTCCTGATCGGGAAGCTGATACAACCATCTTAACCTTCAGGAGAGAAGAATATGAAAAGAATATGGATAGTACTTGCGATGATCACCGTAGTCGGTTCTTTTATGCTTGGTGCTCAGGGAACTCCCGAAAGCACATTGGCAGATAGCGAATCGCAGGCTTCCCGATACGCCTCATACGCAGGAACCACTTCGATGGGCCCGTCCATAGTAGCATCAACGAGCTGGGTAGGATCAATTGTGCAAGCCGCAGGGGCTTCGGATGTGCAAGTCCTTGCACCGATAGAACTCCGACATCCTCCTGAGTACGATTTTTCTCCTCAGGATATTATCAAGGCAAGTAAAGCCGATTTAGTATTCTGGGCAGGATATGAAGGATTTATCCGCAATTTAACTGAGGCAGCGGAAATCGATGAAAACCGAATAATTCGTGTCGATACGAACAACGCACCTGATAAACTGGCCAATTCGGTATTTCATGTGGCATCACTGCTCGGGACTACAGACTCCTGGGAACTTTGGAAAGCTCAGCTTGATGAAATATCCACGCGCATGCTCGATCGAGCTCAAGAGGTGCATACCGAGGAGATACCTGTTGCAGTACAGTTTCATCAACAGGCATTTGCACGGTATCTTGGCTATAACGTAGTAGCAGTATTTGGCCCACAAGAGTTGACTTTAAGTGATGTATCGGCCATTGAGGCACTCGATCCCGATATCATCATAGATAACTGGCATAGTCCGCAAGGTCAGCCGTTCATGGATCAGGATCGTACCTATGTGGAACTGATTAATTTCCCCGGCCCGTTTGCCACAGATACTCTGCTTGATGTATTGATCAGGAATGCCACAGTATTGGGACTTTGGAAGTAATTCATACACTGCATCCGATGGCACCCTACCCTTCATTTTCCAACTGAAATTTAGATCAATTTCGGCTAGATGAGTTATGAGGCAACGGACCTTGTTGACACCATGAACCAAGTTGTCTAGGATAGGGGTGTCTTGGGGTGGCCGTAATTTATGGCCTGAGATTACACCCGTAGAACCTGATCTGGGTTATACCAGCGAAGGGAGGCACGTAAACTCATCTTCATTCCCCACAGACAGAAACCACCTGAGGAGGTGCTCTATGGAAAAGCACTTGATACTTTTGGTTCTGGCTGTTCTTGTTGTCCCACTTGCACTGAGCGCACAAGGATCACAAGAGAAAGCGGAAACACCGACACTTACCGTGTATGCCTACGACTCGTTTGTCTCCGAATGGGGACCGGGACCACTGGTTATACCAGAGTTCGAAGAACAAACCGGGATATCGGTCAATTTGGTTTCTGCCGGCAATGGCGGTGAACTGCTGAGTCGGGTTGAACTGGAAAAACATAACCCGAGAGCTGATGTAGTGATCGGTATTCCCCACGAACTGCTTCATGAAACACTGCAGTCTCAGCTCTTTGTTCCCTATAAACCACAGGCGATGCAGGACATCCCTGAATTTCTCCATTTTGATCCCACCCATACACTGGTGCCGTTCAACTATGGCAACTTTGCATTTGTGTATGATTCACAACAGGTACAGCATCCTCCCCAATCACTGGATGACCTGTTAGATCCCAAGTGGAATAGGAGTATCATTCTCATGGATCCACGCACCTCAAGCGTGGGAATGGGATTACTTGAGTGGACGATTGCCGTGTATGGGGATCGATACCTCGAGTGGTGGGAAGACGTCAAGCCAAACGTCCTCACCATTGCTGACGGATGGTCCAGCGGATATGGTCTGTTTACCCAGGGAGAAGCACCGTTGGTAATCAGCTATACCACCAGTCCGGTATACCACCTGTTGTACGAAGAGAGCGATCGATTCAAATCTATCGTGTTCCCCGCCGGAAATATGGCGGTAATAGAAGGTGCCGGCATCGTCGCTTCTTCACCGCATCAGGAAGAAGCTAGGAAATTCATCGAATATTTGCTCACTGACGCTCAAAGGGATATTGCCGTAGCGAATATCATGTACCCGGTGAATCAGACTACCGAGTTACCCGAAGTCTTTCAGGCTATACCGCACGTACAGAAGAATCTTACCCTTGATGCAGATCGTATCAATTCTGAACGTGAGCAGTGGCTGCGCGAATGGGTTGAGGTGATGAGTAGATGAACCAGAAGGCGCATACTGCGCATATGCCGGACATTCAACGAGATACCGCACGTTTTTACCGCACAATGAGTGCTCCGGCATTGGTATTACTCACGTTTCTCTTTCTTATTCCGGTTGGAATTATTCTCAGCAAAGCCTTTATCACCGAAGGAGGACAGTTCTCGACAGAACGCCTGATCACGCTGATTCGTGATCCCTATATTCTTCGGGTTCTGCGATTTACCGTACTGCAGGCATCGGTAAGTACGCTAGTCTCGGTACTTATTGCGCTTCCCGGTGCCTATCTCCTGGCAAATTTCCAGTTCCGCGGGAAAAGTATTATTCGTGCTATCTGCACCATTCCTTTTGTGCTTCCCTCTATTCTGGTGGTATTGGGATTTGTCATTTTTTACGGCAATCAGGGAATCATCAACACCGCTTTTGTGAAACTCTTTCATCTATCAGAACCACCGGTGAAGATTCTGTATTCATTCAAAGCGGTCATTCTTGCACACGCCTTCTATAATTTCCCTATCGCTTTGGGACTCATTTCCTCATTCTGGGAGCAGCTTCCCGTACGATATGATCAAGCGGCAATGGTTATGGGAGCGAGAAAGTGGACGGTATTCAGAACGGTCACACTGCCTCGTCTGATACCTGCAATCATCAGCGCTGCAACGTTGATTTTCCTCTTCTGCTTCTCGAGTTTTGTGATTCTGCTAGTCCTCGGCGGTGGACCGCAGTTCACTACCCTTGAGGTGGAAATCTACCGACGAGCCCGCATGACCCTGGATATCGAAGGTGCTGCAGCGTTAAGTCTGCTCTCCATCGGATTCACGATACTCCTCGTTGCATTGCACCTGTGGTCTCAACGATTACTGTCCCATCAGGAGGAGATCGAACAGATAGATGAACGACGGCGTGGTCGAACTCCCACATCGCCGCTGGCAACAATCAGCAGTATTCTGTACCTGGTACTGAGTGTCATATTTGTGTTGGGACCGCTAGTCGGGATCGTGTATCGCTCATTCCAGGCTCCCGTTTCACGTTCACAAGAGATGGTTTTCTCTTTCGTATGGTATCGACAACTCTTTGGTTTTGATCGTGCTATCGGATCCCCATTGGGTATTGCCGCATCGGCACTGGTAACCAGTATTGTTATTGCAGCAATTGCCACGGTCATATCGCTTTTTGTGGGTACCCTGCTGGCCGCCCGGCTTCGCAGCAAAGAGGCGGGGAAAGGGGCTTCTATTGAACTCTATGCAATGCTGCCGATGGCGGTCTCTTCGGTGGTGATCGGACTGGGATACTACCTGATATCTTCAACCGTTTCCCATTCAACCATGGTAAGCAGGACATTGATCGTCCTTGCCCATACCGTGATAGCCTCTCCCTTCGTACTCCGATCCATTCTTCCGGAGTATCGGAAAATACCGAGATCGTACACACAGGCTGCACTGACTCTTGGCGCTACGGTGCCCCAGACATTCAGCAGTATTGATCTCCCCTTGCTTCGCCCTGCCCTAGCTACTGGAGGAGCTTTCGCTTTTGCTCTCTCTATGGGAGAAATCAATGCCACGTTGATTCTTTCAGATTCCTCTGTAGTTACGGTCCCCATTATTATGTACCGATTGATCGGTTCGTATAACTATGCAGGAGCATGTGCGTTGGGCACGATTTTAATTCTCTGTTGTGCTATAGTGTTTGCAACCATTGAACGTGTACGAAGGAGCTCTTCTCATGCATGAGACATCGCTGGTGTGTTCACACATCCGTGTATCCTATCCTGAATTTACTCTCAGCCTTGATCTTGCAGTGAACAAGGGAGAACTGGTGAGCATCATCGGTCCCTCCGGTTGTGGCAAGAGTACGACATTGCAGCTCATTACCGGGTTGCTCACCTGTGATTCGGGGACCATTACCCTCAATGGACGCGACATCACCCAACAACCGGTATGGGAACGAAATATTGGTATGGTATTTCAGGATTACGCACTGTTTCCCCACCTGACCGTGGAAAAGAACATCGCCTACAGTCTCAAATTGAAAAAAATCGGCAAGACAGAGCAGGCACAACGGGTACGTCAGTTGCTTGAGCTGGTCGGCTTACAGGGGTTTCAACGGAGAAAAATCCACGAATTAAGTGGCGGGGAACGTCAACGCATTGCCCTTGCGCGTGCATTAGCTTCAGAACCGCAACTGCTGTTACTCGATGAGCCGCTGTCCGCTCTTGATGCAAAGATGCGCAGACATCTGAGAAAGCAGATCAAACATATCCATGAAGCCACCGGTATTACAACGTTATATGTCACCCATGATCAGGAAGAGGCACTTACCATGAGTGACCGGGTTCTGGTCATGCAACAGGGAGTGATGGAACAATTTGACACCCCGGAAGAGATCTATAATCATCCTGCAACCTTATATGCTGCTCAGTTCATGGGAGAAGGAACAATTCTTCCCCACGCAATCATCCCACAGACATTGGTCTCAATTGATAAAGGACCTGATACGGTAGTATTCAGAAGCAGCGGAGAAACCCGACAGATATTCTTTCGTCCCGAGCGGGTAATTGTCCATGATAATCCTTCCCTTGCCTTCCCAGAATTTCTTCCCCACCTCAGATTCACCGAAGCTTCAGTGCTCTCCTGTGAGTATCAGGGAGGAAGGTATTTACTTACCTGTGGGTGGCATCACCACCACATTCTCGCCTATAGCCGCTTCAAACCAAAACATGACCAGGTTACTCTGGGAGTTCGTATCAACGATCTGGTCGAATATGTCGATGAAGCAGTAGCGCGATGACCGGTTTTCCAGTACACTCGAAGCAAGTAGCGAGTAGCTACCGTTATTCGTAGATGAGGCGGTGTGATTGACTGTGTTGCCAAAAAAACCACTACGTACCCTGATAGCTCTGCTATTTTGTACCTCTCTGGCTCCATTTCTGCTTCCTGCTGAAGGTATTGGAGTGCAAGTTGATGCCGCGTGGTATGGCAGTGTCCCCTCAAGTATGCACGAAGATGACCTCCCGGTGCGAACACATTTATCACTCGGGGGAACTCTGGAGCCTATCATAGTTGACATCTCCGATCACCTATCTATATCTAGTGGACTGAGTATTCGGTATACTACCCGTTCAATTCCCTACGGCTCGGTTGTGTGGAGCCCCTTCATTGCAGCAGGACCCTCAATAGCGCTAACTCTGGAAGTCACTCCCGTATGGTCGGTCTCTACTGCATTGGCCCTGTTAGGGGGAATTTATCTGCACACATGGGAACTGGCCCCGTATCTGCGATGCGCTATTACTCCCGAGTATGTATCAACTCCGCAAGATGCCCGGCACACGGTTGCCGTCAGCTTTCCCATTGCAGCCGATCTGCGTACTGATTACTTCGCACTTTCTGCTGGAATCGGGGTGAGATGGTACTACGACTTTTACCAGGAGTCAAAGTGATGAGAAAGGCTCTGCTTCGGAATCTGGGGATACTCCTACTCATCCTGGTATTACCTTCCTGTGAGCTCTTCTGGGATGCCCCCGAAACCCCTGCATTGCATGTGCTGATTGTGGCACTCGATTATTCAAAAACAGAACAAATTCCTATCGAGGAAGATTTATGGTTTCTTAACGAAATTCCCGGGCCTGTTGTTGATGCGCATGAACTTGCACGAGCTTTGCATCAGCTGGGAACTGAAGAGTTCTTCGATCAGGATGTACATATTACCCTGATGACTGAAGAGGCAGGCTATACCCCTCCTGATAACCGCATTCCTTCCCGTCAGCGTGTTGCCTCACGCCTTGAGCAGTATCAAACAGAGGTGGGCGAACAGGATACATTCCTGCTCTACTATGCGGGCCATGGCGGTACTGGCGCTCCGATGATTCTTGCAAGTGAAACAGGAGGAACGCTTGGTACGTACTTTACTCCTGATGAGATCAGATCGTTGGTTTCAGAGATTCCCGGAAATAAGGCTATGATTTTTGATACCTGTCATAGTGGACAAATTATTTATGATTATCCGAGGACTGAGGAAGCTGCCTCATATGATCCGCATATGTTCATCATTTCAGCTTCTGCAGCAGATGAAACCTCACAGGAGAATGCATTTGTCTATACAGGTCATAATCATGGGTGGTTTTCCTATACTTTACTTGAGGCACTCGGATGGGATCACTATCTGCCAGGTGAGGCGGTGACCATAGATGGAAGAGAGCTTACCGGTTGGGGAAACCTGACAGAATCGGCGTCTATTCCCACACTGCAAGCGGGGGAAATACTTTTAGGAACGCTCTATCGGTACATTACCTGGTACTTCAGCGAGAACAACGGGTGGATTACCTTGCAGACCCCTCACGTTTCGGAAGGCCCTACCGATCTGGTGCTCTTCAGCGATCGGTGGTCTTTCCACTGAGATTCATTGCCTTTACCGCTTCAATTTCATCTCTAAGCATAGCAGCCTGCTCGAATTCAAGATTCTTTGCATGTTCAAGCATCTCTTTTTTCAGATCCTTGATATATTGTTTTCTCTGTGAAGCAACCAGGAGGTTGTATCTGCTTTTCAGCACTGCGATATCGCCCTGCTGAATCTCCTGTTTCTCTACTTTTTCGCGGGTAATGAGATCCTGTATCGATTTTTTGATACTTGTAGGAGTGATGTGGTGCTCTTCATTGTAGGCCATCTGGATCGACCTTCGTCGGTTGGTCTCGGAGATCGCTTCCCGCATAGCATCACTTTCCCGATCGGCATACATGATCACTCGACCTTCCACATTTCGTGCAGCACGCCCGATAGTCTGAATCAGTGATGTCGCAGAGCGGAGAAATCCAATTTTGTCAGCATCCAGAATCGCAATGAGTGAAACCTCTGGTAGATCGAGACCTTCACGGAGTAAGTTGATTCCGACAAGGACATCGTATGTTCCCAGACGAAGATCACGGAGAAGTTCAACCCGCTCAATGGTTTCCACCTCAGAATGCAGATAGCGGACCCGCAGTCCAAGATTTGCCAGGTAATCGGTGAGATCCTCTGCCATCCGTTTAGTCAGTGTCGTTACCAGTACCCGTTCCTTACGGGCAATCGTGGTGCGGATCTCTCCATACAGATTTTCCATTTGTCCTTCGGTGGGACGGACCTCAACCTGAGGATCAAGTAATCCAGTCGGTCGAATTATCTGCTCTACCACCTGAGAAGATTCATTGACCTCCCGGGCCCCTGGCGTGGCTGATACATAGATCCGCTGACCACAGGTGCTATCAAATTCGTGATACGTCAGTGGGCGGTTATCCAATGCAGAAGGAAGGCGAAATCCATAGTTCACCAAATTGAGTTTCCTGCTGTGATCGCCTTCGTACATCGCCCCAACCTGAGGAAGTGTTACATGAGATTCGTCGATGAAGGTCAGAAATCCGGGAGGGAAATAATTTAGCAGGACCGGTGGAGCTTCCCCCGGTTTCCGGTCTCCCAGCGGACGTGAATAGTTTTCAATTCCTGAACAATAGCCTAACTCCTGGAGCATCTCCAGATCGTACTCCACGCGGGTTTTGATCCGTTCTGCTTCAAGCAGCTTCCCCTGATTCATGAAGGATTGATACTGCTCCTCCATTTCCTGCTGAATTCTCCCGATGGCAGCCTGAATCTGTTCAGGAGGCAATACAAACTGCTTTGCGGGGTATAAACTGAAAGAGGCCGGGGTTTCAAATACTTCCTGCGATATGGGATCAAACCATTCAATACGTTCGATTTCATCCCAGTTAAGCCGCAATCGGACGGCAGTTTCGAGATACGATGGACAAATTTCAATGACATCCCCGCGGACACGAAACGAACCGCGCTCCAGAACCATGTCATTGCGATCATATTGCATCCGGATCATCTGCTGAAGGTCGCTCTTATGGTCAAAATGCTGACCAACGGCGAAGTGTTTTACCATATCCCTAACAGCAGCAGGACTTCCCAGTCCGAAAATACAGCTGACGGTAGCCACGATGATGACATCACGTCGTTCCATGAGAGCAAAGGATGCATGCAGGCGCAACCGATCAATTTCATCGTTGATGTCTGCATCTTTTTCAATATAGAGATCTTTACCCGGGACATAGGCTTCCGGCTGGTAATAATCGTACGTTGAAACAAAGTATCCTACGGCATTATCGGGAAAAAAGGTTTTAAATTCATGATACAGCTGGGCAGCAAGGGTTTTGTTATGGCTCAATACGAGGGTGGGTCGTTGCACTTTCTCGATAATTTTTGCCATTGTGAACGTTTTTCCCGAACCGGTTACTCCTTTGAGTGTCTGCCGTTCGAATCCTGATTGGATTCCGGCAGCAAGGAGTTCTATGGCATCACCCTGATCGCCTGCAGGTGCATAATCTGCAGCAACTCTGAATTCCCGTGAGCCCGTTATACTGTCCATTCCATCCCCTCCGGGCGTGTGACCAATTCAATTTCCAATACTGTCTGCTGTCCATTCCGCATCACAATCACTTCCACGGTATCCCCCGGACGTGTATCAATGAGTGCACTATAGAGATCGGCATATTCATGTACCGGATCCCCATCTACTGCAATGATGACATCACCTCCGAGATAAATGATTGAAGAACCGTACTGGACACGTTGTGTCCCCCCGCGCAAGCCGCTCTTTTCGGCTTTTCCTCCGGGACGAACCTGACTGACAAGCAATCCACTTGATACCGGCAGATCGGCATATGTTACGATACTTGGATCGAGTTGCACCATCGTGATATCGAGCCAGCCGCGCATCACTTTGCCATACTGAATCAGATCGGGAATGACTGACACTGCCGTATCGACAGGAACGGCGAATCCGATTCCCTGCGATCCTCCGGTAGTGGAATAGATGGAAGTATTGATACCGATCATCTCCCCGTTACTGTTGAGCAGAGGACCACCGGAATTACCCGGATTGATAGCAGCATCAGTTTGAATCATCCCATTTATTACGGTATTTAAATCAGTTCTCACTGGACGTCCAAGCCCCGATACGGTTCCGATGGTCATGGTTCGATCATATCCAAAGGGATTTCCTATAGCGACTACCTGCTGTCCAACCCGTAAGGTCTTGGCAGTTCCGAAGGTGATGGGTTCAAGAACCATATGGTTGGGAAGGTCTATCTTCAGTACAGCCAAATCGTTTTCCTGGTCGATGCCGATCAGGCGGGCCTCGTGATTTGATTCATCGTGTAAACTGATCGTAAGTTGGGCTGCATCCTGTACGACATGTGCATTTGTCAGCACGTACCCGTCTTCGCTGATGATGATACCGGAACCGGTTCCCTGTACCGGAAGTATTTCAAGGAACGAATTAAGGCTCAGTGAAACGGTGGTGATATGGACTACACTGTGATTTACCTCTTCATATATGGCAATATTGCGCATCTCTTGAGCGCTGTAGGTGAAATCATCCATATTGCCAAGGAAAACCGATACTCCCTGATCGCCATAAAAGATGTCATTCACTTCTACACCGGCCATTTCAAGAAGTCCAAGCTCCCCTTCCCGTTTCAGCACTTCAGCGAGGACTTCCCGCTGATGATCAATCTCGGATTTCTGCCTGAGTGATCGGGTCCAAACGATAATCGCCAGAGAGATGAGTATACCGATTACTACAATAAAAATGGTGCGTATCAAACGGGATACCATATGGTTTTTCTTGTGTGTCTGGTGTTCCAAAGTGTTCCTCCGAACCGTGGGATACCGTTGTTCAGTCTATCCTCTTTCCCCACTCCTGTACAGACTTACGCGTATAGAGAGACTTTCCATGAACCTCTTCGATACAGGACGAGAGCCCACGCAGCAACGAGTGCATTGCTCAGCAACATGGCAAGCCACATGCCATGAGTGCCGAACATGATGGGAAGTATATAACAGAGGGGAACACGCAAGCCCCATAGCCGTACCAGATTCATCGTCATCACCGGTCGGGTTTCCCCTCCTCCCTGAAACGCCCCAAGTACCACCGTATACAATGCGAAACAGACTACTGATGGTGCTGTATACCAGAACATCTGTACACCATAGTACACCACCTGTGCATCCTGAACAAAAAACTGGATCACGTACCTGCCGAAAATTAGTACCAAAGTCATGCCGATGCTGATAAATATTCCACTGATCACCATACTGCGTTTTGCGATGGCGGCAGCCGATTCGGGATCCTTTTCCCCCAGTTTCTTCCCTACCAATACAGCGGTCCCCTGACTAAGACCATAAGCGGGCATATGAAAGATCGATTGGATCCGATTGCCGATACCGAAAGCGGCGATCACTGCAGGTCCGAACGAGTTCACCACCCCTTGTACTACAGCAAATCCCAGTGATGAAATTGACTGCCCGATCGAAGCAGGAAGCCCGATTCGTGCAAGAAGGGTAAGTGTCTGTCGGTGTGGACGCATCAATGTTAATCGAACACGTATCCGGCGGTATCCAACAAATAACAGAAACAGCGAAACACTGCAGCTGACTGCTCTAGCGAGGAGCGTCGCCCATGCAGCACCGGCAACTCCTAATGCTTTGATCGGTCCCCATCCGAAAATAAATAGGGGATCAAGCACAATATTGAGCAATACGGCAATGATCTGAACATACAAAGGGGTCAGAGAGTCTCCTGTCCCCTGTAAGGTGGTCCTCAGAACAAAATCTCCGAATAACAGTGGCATCGTGAGAAAGGTGATGGTCATATAGGTCAGGGTATAATCGGTGGTGATGCCCATTGGTACGCGCATAATTGTCATCAGTGGTCGGGCAAGGAGAATGCCGAGTATCATCACAACAAGAGACATGACGGTATTGACGAGAAACACCTGAGATGCAAGAAAATCAAGACGTTCACGATTGTTACGATCTGCACCGTATGCCTGACTGATCATGGTAGTTCCTGCGATGGAGAAAGCAGTCCCGAAAACAATGATGAAGTTACTCACGTTCATCGTGATAGCGGGAGCACTGATGGCCTCTTTACCGAGTTTTCCTAAAAAATAGGTGTCGACGAGTGTATACATAGTCTGCAGGAGATTCGATGCCATGATCGGAAGCGAAATACGCATCAGTTGTCCTGAGAGTGAACCCTGTTGAGAAGATTTCATAGGATTCCTATCATACTCCTCTTAGGAATTTGTGTCATCTACATACCATCTTTTCGCAATTGCTCCTCTGTGGTAGAATCCGAAGATCACGGAAGCCCCCTATGGAAGGGGTAAAGGAATGGTCTATGGAATCCAACACCCAGGAAAAGAAGGAAGAACGCACCCTGAATTTTCTTGAACGTATCATTGAAGATGATCTGGTAAATAATCGTGTACCCGATAACACGATCGTCACCCGATTTCCCCCAGAACCGAATGGATACCTCCATCTTGGTCATATCAAGTCAATCTGTCTCAATTTCGGGCTTGCAGAAAAATATCAAGGGCGTTGTCATCTGCGCCTTGATGACACGAATCCGGAAAAAGAGGACATTGAATATATTGAGGCTATCCAGCGCGATATCCGGTGGCTCGGGTTTTCCTGGAGTGATTACCTATACCATGCCAGCGATTACTATGATCAGCTGTATGAAATTGCGGTCAATCTAATTCGGGAAGGAAAAGCCTATGTCGATTCTCTGAGTGCTGAACAGGTAAAGGAATACCGGGGAACGCTGACACGCCCGGGTAAGAACAGTCCTGATCGCGATCGACCGATCGATGAAAATTTACAGTTATTTGAAGAGATGCGGGCAGGGAAACACCCCGAAGGGAAATATGTCCTGAGAGCGAAACTCGATATGACAAGTCCCAACATCAATATGAGAGACCCGGCGCTGTATCGAATCAAATTTGCCACACATCCCCGTACCGGTGACAAATGGTGCATCTACCCCATGTATGATTATACTCATCCGATCAGTGATGCCATAGAGGGAATCACCCATTCGATCTGTACTTTAGAGTTTGAGGATCATCGTCCGGTATACGATTGGGCTACCTCGATCGATAAGATTGATCATACACCCCATCAGTATGAGTTTGCACGTTTGAATATCAATTACACGGTAATGAGCAAGCGTCGTCTGCTTAATCTGGTAAAACTGGGACATGTCACCGGATGGGATGATCCAAGAATGCCCACCATTTCAGGTATAAGAAGACGCGGGTACAGCCCGGAATCATTACGGGATTTTGTTGCCCGTGTCGGAGTCGCAAAAGTAGAGAGTGTCGTTGATTATCAGCTGCTGGAATTCTGTGCCCGAGAAGATCTGAACAAACGGGCACTGCGGTACATGGCTGTACTGCATCCGTTAAAGGTGGTAATCACCAACTATCCTGAAGATCAGGTTGAATACTTTACTGCAGATAATAATCCTGAAGAGCCTGAAGCAGGCACCCGGGAAGTACCGTTCTCCCGTGAGCTGTATATCGAAGCAGAGGATTTCATGGAGGAACCGGTCAAAGGATATCACCGTCTCTATCCGGGCAACGAAATCAGATTGAAGCACGCATACTATGTTACCTGTACCGAAGTGATCAAAGATGCTGAGGGAGCTATCACTGAAGTGCATGTCACCTATGATCCGGCCTCCCGCGGGGGGACAACTGAGGATGGAAGAAAAGTAAGAGGGACGAGCCATTGGGTAAGCGCTCTTCATGCCGTTGATGCTGAAGTGCGGTTGTATGACAAACTCTTCTCTGCTGAAAATCCAGGTGAACGTACGGGTAATTATATTGATGACTTGAATCCATCATCACTGGTAGTCCTCGAAGGGGCAAAAGTGGAACCGGCACTGCGGGATGCACAACCGGGGCAATATATCCAGTTTATCCGCAACGGCTATTTCATGGCCGATTCGGGAGATCATACTCCTGAGCATCCCGTGTTTAATCGTACGGTTACGCTGAAGGATTCCTGGAGCAAGAAGTCAAAGAAGAAATAACTCACATGGTGGAGGGTCGCTCATTGACGGCCTTCCGCCATTTGCTATACTTATCTGTATGCCACATCGATTCTTTGATGCCCATATGCATGCTATGAATCTCACTCATCCGAATTTCATTTCGTTTGTGGAATCGGTGTCGGATAATCTTGCTGAGTTTGTAACAAGTGGAGCTCTCTCCCCGGGATATCTGTTGACCCCGGCTAATCGTGGCCAGCAAGGCTTAATTACCTTACTCAATATGTTCAGTGTTTTTGAGCGGCCGATCGGTGAAATTTTTGCCCTCATTGAGGAGGATCTGTGTGGGGCATATCTGCACAAGGGGAAACTGGAGGATAGCAAATCACGAGAAAATCGCATGTACCCGAAGCTTCCATTCATACAGGAGGGAACGTTTCATTTTCGCGGTCTCACCTATGATCGGTTTGCTTTAGTTCCGCTCGTAATGGATTTCTCCCGTGATGCTAAAGACGAAGAGAGTAAATCATACTACACAAGTGAGCACCAGGAGAAACTCCTCTCGTATGTTCATGATACCCTTGAAGGGATAGCATGGTATCAATCAATCCGTCCGCAGGGTATGCTGGAATTTTTTCCGTTTATCGGGATCAATCCCGAAGTACATCCTCGTGATACCATTGAGGAACTTTTGCACTCTTATGTGCGTCTTGATCATAATCCGAAGTGGCATACGAAGAATCGTTATGACGTGCAACGATTTCGTGGAGTAAAATTCTACCCGCCACTGGGAACGGAAATCTGGCCTGACAATCAAAAGAAGAGAGAGAAAGTAGCCCTGATTTATCAGTACTGTGAAACGCATGGGATTCCGATTATTACTCATTGTGATGATCAGGGATTTCGCGGGGTTGCAGCAAAGAAAGCACAGCAATACACAAATCCTGCAGCATGGCGACCGGTTCTTGAAAAGTTCCCTCAGCTTAAAGTTGACTTTGCCCATTATGGTCGTCAATACAACCCCATCAGACGCTCTCCCCTTAAAAACCTTATGGGACAAGCCTGGACAGAAGATCCCTGGTTCCATGAAATCATTGACCTGATGCATCGCTATGAGCATGTCTATGCTGATTTTTCTTTTAGTGGGACGGATCCGGTTTTTTATGAACAGCTGTACACATTCATCCATCATCTTGATGATGGAGATCTTGCACAGAAAATACTTGATCGATCGTTATTCGGTTCAGATTTTACGGTGAATCTGGCAAAGGTCGAATCATATACCAACTACCTGCATATATTCGAACAATCACGTTTCAGTGATGAACAAATTGATGGATTTGTTTCTGCTAACCCCACCCGCTTTTTAGGTTTGGCTCAATTCTAAATGGGATTCTCCCCTTTTTTGTTGTTATATGAATAGTATTATGGAATACTAACCCTACTTGTAAGACAGAAACCAACATAAGAGAGGTATGGCTATGCGTTCACGCATTATGAGTATCTTGTATCTTGTGGTATTCTTTAACATTGCCTTACTTGCTTCGTCCTGTGTACTCCTTGAAGAATTCGATTCTTATCCACCCCCTACATCTCCAGAAGTATCTCAACCATCTAGTGCAACAACCTTTACTGACGGGTGGAGCACTTCTCCGAAAGATTTGGATGCCCAAATTGGAGAGCGCATCACCTTAGATCTTCCCGCTAATGGCAACCCCTCAAGAATATGGGGTACTGATATCTACACTGATGACTCAAGCATCGGGAATGCAGCGGTGCATATGGGTCTGATTACTTTTGCCACAGGAGGAAAAGTTACGATTGAGGTCGTTGCAGGACGTTCCTCCTATGCCGGTTCAGTACGCAATGGGGTAACCAGTAGTTCATACGGCACATGGGGAGCAAGCTTCGTCTTCCTTGATGATCAGGGACAAAGATTACCTTTTTCTACTAAAAAAGTAGAAGAACAGATCACGTCACCCGAAATTACCCAGATTCCTGCTCATAGTGAAGCACCACGTATGACTGACTGGAAAACGAAAGCTGTTGTATGGAGACAAAACCCTGGATCACGATATACCGTAATTCTGCCTCCTGGTGGATCTGCACAAACAATTTGGGGTACGAGTGTGTATACTGATGATTCTAGTATCGGTACAGCTGCAGTACATGCCGGACTCATCACCTTCGCTGATGGTGGTCAGGTTACTATTGAGATGCGAGAAGGGCAAAAATCCTACACCGGTTCAGAGGCCAACGGAGTAGCTTCCAAATCATACGGTTCTTGGCCTTCAAGCTTTGTGTTTGTTGATGAACAGGGTAAAGTCATTGAGCAGACACAGCAGCTAGCACATGAGGGATCGTCACAGCCTTCTCAAGAGATAACCTGGAATAAAAATGCAACTGAATGGAGATCTCAAGTTGGGACGAAAGTTACATTGGCCATCCCTGGCGGAGGAACTGCACGGAGGGTCTGGGGTGATGGAATCTACACCGATGATTCTAGTATTGGTACAGCTGCAGTACATGCCGGACTCATCACCTTTGCAGATGGTGGAGTAGTAACCATTGAAATTCTTCCTGGCCAAGGTTCTTATAAAGGGACTGAAAAATATGGTGTCTCTACCCGTTCATACGGATCGTGGCAAGGAAGTTTTAGATTTATCAAGTAAAAACAGCCACTTCTTCAGAGCAAGAAGCCGCCAGTATCAGGCGGCTTTTTACGTAACATTCGTCTACCGATCTTTGTCCACTTCATCTTCCAATCGGAAGAATGTTTCCTTGTCAGATCCTCGATCTCTTGTCGGTTTAAAACGGTCGTAACCATAGGGTTTTGGACCTTTTTTGCCGGCAGGTGGTCGATCCCGATCAAATGAACGTCCACCGGACGAGCGATCATCTTCATATCTGCGTGGTCGTCGATCATCCCGATCATCAAAACGTCTTGGTGGTCGATCCCGGTCAAATGAACGTCCACCCTGTGGTCGATCATCATCTCTTCTCGGTCGTCGATCATCACGGTCATCAAATCTGCGTGGCGGTCGATCCCGGTCAAATGAACGTCCACCTTGTGGGCGATCATCATCTCTTCTCGGCCGTCGATCATCGCGATCGTCAAATCTGCGTGGCGGTCGATCCCGGTCAAATGAACGTCCACCTTGTGGGCGATCATCATCTCTTCTCGGCCGTCGATCATCGCGATCGTCAAAGCGTCGTGGCGGTCGGTCCCGATCAAATGAACGTCCACCTTGTGGGCGATCATCATCTCTTCTCGGTCGTCGATCATCGCGATCGTCAAAACGACGTGGCGGTCGATCCCGGTCAAACGAACGGCCACCCTGTGGTCGATCATCATCTCTTCTCGGTCGTCGATCATCGCGATCGTCAAAGCGTCGTGGCGGTCGATCCCGGTCAAATGAACGGCCTCCAGACGAGCGATCATCTTCATATCTGCGTGGTCGTCGATCATCACGGTCATCAAAGCGTCGAGGGGGTCGATCCCGATCAAACGAACGTCCTCCCTGTGGGCGATCATCATTTCTTCTCGATCGTCGATCATCACGATCATCAAAGCGTCGAGGAGGTCGATCCCGGTCAAACGAGCGTCCACTTTGAGATCGATCGTCTCTATTTCTTCGTGGTCGTCGCTCATCACGATCGTTATACCGTCGTTCTCTCGGACGATTATCGTCAGAACGTCTTGGTTCTTTCTCCCCTTGCTCCTGTTTTTCTGCTAATGGAGCTGCTGTCTCACCCGGATGACGTCGTTCGTATCGACGCTGTTTTGCATTCTTTTTCTCATCCGAGGCTTCACCCATCTCGTGTTCATCCCAATTCAGTACTAACGGATCATCTTCCTGACTACTGTGGGTATCCATACTGGCATTGTCTTCAGCAGGGGCCTGTTTTGCCACATCTGCAGCTTCTGTTGACTTTTCAGTCACATCAGCATTGTTTGTCTCCTCTTGTTTCAGAGGCATAGACATTTCTTCATTCTTCTCCAAAATCCAACTCCTTAGAGAACTCTTTTTCACAGAGAAGCCCGCAGCCGCGATATCCCGGGTAACTTCTCGTATTTGGTATCCGCGAATTTTCCGTTTTTCAAATCGGAATCCGCCAAGATTTGTGGAAAATAATAGCTTTCCACCAACAACTAATAATGCATGAATGTGTTGTATGAATTGGATGTAATCGCGTTGTACATCAAAGTCATGCTCCATTTTCCTGCTGTTGGAAAAACTGGGAGGGTCGAATACGACGATGTCAAACTTCCTCCGATCTTTCACAGCCTCCTGTATAAACTGCAGTGCATCCTGACAGATACAGGGATATGCAGTGCCGGAAAATCCATTATCTGCTAGATTTTGCTGACACCATTTTGTATACGTTGCAGATAGGTCAACAGAAACAACCTCTGTAGCGCCTCCTGCTGCTGCATACACACTAAAAGAGCCCGTGTAGGAAAACAGATTTAATATCCGCAGTCCACGACTGATTTCTCTTAGAGCCTGACGAGCAACCATCTGGTCAAGGAACAATCCGGTATCGATCCTTGTTTTCAGATCAACAGCAAACTGAAGTCCCTGTTCATGTACCGTAACGATCAGTGATTGTTCATCCTGCGATTCATGCTGCTCCTTTCCGCGTAATTTCTCCCGATGATGATACACTACCCGCTCTGGTTCAATGTAAAGCATACGCGAGACGATATCGCATACGGAATCTACTTCTTCATCAGAGAGTGCTGGTTCACAATAATCGGTAATTCGTGCGTACGAACCGTACAAATCTACAGTTATCGGCAATTCGGACAGATTACGATCGTATATGCGCATCACATCTGTATTGCTTTGCAGCATGATTCTACGCATCTGTAGCGCGTTACGCTTCAATAATTTACCAAAATCCTTCGCTGTGTAATTGTCCATAACCATCCAATTGCCTTTCTTCGCCGGAGTATATATGATAAAATCAAAAAAAGATAGAGAGGGAACCCCAGTGGAAGATGATGTACAGCAATTCATTGGAAATCTTGAGGCACGCTTCGGCGGCCCAGTAGGATACCGCACATATAGCACATGGTTTGCTTCGGATGACGGTCTGATCCGTGAGTATGGAGTCTTCCTGTATGAGATCAACGGGATTCTCCATTTTGAAGATTTTGAACGAAAACCGTCCATCCTTGGATTCTCTCTGAAACCGGGAAAAAAGCAGAAGCCGTATGTAAAGATGGAACGGAGCTTTGCTGTGGATGATATCCGCAATATCGATATCGTAGCAAAATCTGCAGCGCAGGCAGTTGCCCAAGGATTAAAACGTGCTGATGCCATCACCAGTGCAACACTCCTGCAGAAAATAGTCAGCCGTCTCGTTACCCGCGTTGAACTACAAGATGGACCTACCTACTTTTTTGAACTAATTAACCACAAAACTTTTGTACAGGCGGTCAAGGAGGGGACACATGGGCGCATTCAAGGCGTATGATATCCGGGGTATCTACAACAAAGATTTCGATAAGCATTTCGTCTATAAAGTCGGATTTTTTCTTCCCGGGTTGCTGAAAGCCGATTACGTGGTGGTAGGACGTGATGTAAGAACCACTAGCGATGAAATATTTGATTATCTTTGTCGCGGTATTACCGACAGTGGAGCCGATGTGTGGAATATCGGTCATGCCACTACCCCTATGGTTTATTTTGCCACCGTTCACTATGCTGCCGATGCATCCGTTCAGATCACTGCCAGCCATAACCCTGCGATATACAATGGCCTTAAGATATCTCGTGCCGGAGCTCTTCCTGTGGGGGGAGATTCCGGATTGCAGGAACTTAAGGACCTTGTTGAGACAGGAACAATCACCAAAGCAGATAAACCGGGACAAGTTATCGACAAACCGGTTAAAAATGATTATATCGACTACCTGAAACCATACGTTCCTGATCTGAATAATGTAAAATTGAGTATTGATTTGTCTCACGGTATGGCAAACCTGTTAGTCAAAGATCTGATTGGAACGCATCATGATTATCTGTATGATCATTTTGACGGCACCTTTCCTGCTCATGAACCCAATCCGTTAGAGGAAGAGAACTGTGCTGATGTCAAAGCCGCGGTACTCGATAATTCCAGTGATCTTGGTATCATCTTCGATGGTGATGCCGACCGGGTCATGTTCATTGATGAAAAGGGCCGTTTTATCCAACCTGATTATATTACTGCAGTCATTGGGGCTTATTACCTGGAAAAAGAACAGGGCAATGTACTGCAGGACATTCGTACCAGCCGATCCACTACCGAATATCTGGAAAAATTGGGTGCTCGTGTAACCACGTGGAAAGTCGGTCATGCGTTTGCAAAGGTTAAGCTCCGGGAGATCAATGGTATCTTTGGGGGAGAACTTGCAGGACACTACTATTTCAGAGACTTCAACCACTGTGACTCAGGGATGCTTGCAGCACTGCTGGTATTGCAGGTATTAGTGCGAATTCGCGCTGAAGGTAAAACCTTCAGTGAGCTGATCGATTCAATTATCGTCTACGCTAACAGCGGTGAGCAGAATTTCAAGCTGGAGCAGAAGGACGAAGCGATGCAGGCGCTCTACCAGCGGTATGCTAAGGAACACGAGCCATTGGCGGTACTTGATTTCGATGGCTACCGAATTGAATTCGCAGACTGGTGGTTCAACGTCCGTAAATCCAATACCGAGCCGTACCTTCGTCTCGTTGCCGAAGCTCGTAGTGAGCAGATGTTACAGACCAAGGTAGCTGAAATATCTGCAATAATCAGAAGTTTTCAATAATAGTGAGGAAACCGTGAACGTCTTATTATGTGGAGGTGCCGGATATATCGGCACCCATGTAGCTATAGAATTTCTCAGCCGTGGCGATACAGTAGGGATAGTTGATGATTTTTCCAGCGGGTTGCATGAGAATGTCGATGAGGGGAGTATCCGTGATCGCCCAGTACTCGACAAGGCATTGAGTGATCACTGGGATGTGGTGGTACACCTTGCAGCTTTCAAGGCTGCCGGAGAATCGATGGTGAATCCATCAAAATATGCGATGAATAATATTGCAGGCTCTCTCAATCTTATTACGGCTTGCCAGGATCATCAGGTAACAAAATTCATTCTCTCCTCATCAGCTGCAGTATATGGTGAACCACAGTATCTTCCCATAGATGAAAGCCATCCACTGAAACCGGAAAACTATTATGGATATACTAAACTCGCTATTGAAGAGAATCTTTCCTGGTTTTCTCAGCTTTCCGGCTTGGCATATGTATCATTACGATACTTCAATGCTGCCGGATACGATCCCTTTGTAAGAATGCAGGGCCTTGAACGAAATCCTGCCAATCTCATACCAGTCGTAATGGAAGTTGCCACCGGGAAAAGAGCACAACTTGAGGTATTCGGTAATGACTATCCTACCGATGATGGTACGGGCGTTCGGGATTACGTGCATGTAACCGATCTTGCGGACGCCCACGTTCGAGCAGCTGACCATCTCATGCAGAACAGAGGTTCTCTTACGGTAAACCTGGGAAGTGAGCAGGGCTTGAGTGTGCAACAGATTATCGAGGCTTCCCGAAAGATCACCGGTAAATCAATTCCTGCAGTAATATCCGAAAGACGGCCGGGGGACCCTGCTAAACTGGTGGCCTCATCGGCTCAGGCGCAGCAGATGCTTGGTTGGAAAGCCCGCTATAGTTCTCTTGAATCAATCATCGGAACTACTTGGAGAGTCTATCAGGCAAATCAAAGGCAATAATGTATTGACACGAACGCATGAATCCGGTAGATTACCGAATGTTCGAGCTTTCCCCTGTAGCTCAGTCGGTAGAGCAGGTGGCTGTTAACCACCCTGTCGGCGGTTCAAGTCCGTCCGGGGGAGAAAAATAAGAAACCGGTCCATTGTGACCGGTTTTTTCATGTCCGTTTATGCAATGAAGCAATGGCTAACGTAATTGCATAATACCGCCGCTCATTCAACGTTTTCTGTGCACTTCCTTCTTTTCCTTTGAGTAAGTATCTTTCAACTGAGAGACGCATGGACTTTAGCTCTTTTATAGCAGTGGTAACGACCGTTTGATCAATACTACATTCTTTATGATTCCATTCTCCTGTGAGGCTTTCTATACCGGTTTGAATCGCATCTCTTCTCTTGTTGACTAGTATCTTGTAACATCAAAAAGTTAGAACAGGGTATAGCCACTTGAGCTTTACCCTGGCTTCTTCAGCAGTGAACTGCCAGTTCACACCCTTCTGATTGGCATTCCTCTGCCGATACCAATGT
>Ga0334895_1000841_pt1 | contig 36739 bp, 42 predicted proteins | sample GraSluR3_MG_7_FD_207229 | JGI IMG/M metagenome (GOLD analysis project Ga0334895, IMG submission 207229) | Sludge microbial communities from methane-producing bioreactor in Wageningen University, Netherlands - Granular Sludge_31_05-R3 | ecosystem: Engineered > Bioreactor > Anaerobic >... | reverse complement strand
CCTTGACAAATCAGGGGGGGGGGTAAAATGCTTCATTATTGTGTTGTCTGGCGCATGGCCATGCAAGGGATTCCCGTGAAAAAGCGCGCGTTCACGGGAGGAAGTGACTTTACAAAAAGTCAAGCGGAGGTTAAAGTATGAAGAAGATTGTTGTCGTTATGTTGTTGTTTTTATCCTTGTTGAATTTTAGCTTTGCAGCTGACGGAAAAACGGCAAACACAAAATCATGGGATCTACATAAGTATGGTGGGAAAGGAACGTTATATTGCCAAGGTGGGCAGTATTATATTATATGGGACAATGGTAAGAAAGACCATTCTATTGATCAGGAATTTGCCAAGAACTGGGCTGCAATGATGGAAATGATATAGGATTTAATATGAAAAAAGGGTGGCTCTTTACTCTCGCATTCATTTTTCTTTTTTCTTGCTCCAGACATGAATCATTTGATGTCACTATCGGGGAGCTTTTAATTAAGTCGGGCATGTCTTACGCAGAGGCTCGAAAAGAGATCGCGTCTCAATTAACGGCGATAAATTGCGAACGATTGACATTGCTTGGGAATGAATATGAAAAAGTATTTGCAGAAGAGATCGAGGGTGAAGATGCCACTCGTGTTCATCGAATGAAACTCGGAGTCTTGTCAAGTTTATCAAATGTTTATTATTACGATACCTCTTATAATCAATTTTACGATCAGCAGCATGAAAAAAGTAAAAACAGAACGGTAATCAATAGTTATACATTTGATACGTCGAGCTATCGGTTTGTCACGGGGCCAGGAGAGCAGATTATCATTCCTAAGAACGGTCCATTTTCTCTTCCTATCTATAAATATCATTTTCTTCTTATCAACAAAAATCTTCCCGGAGTCAGTATTTACGACTCTGACAGAAGAGTTCTCCATTTATGGGGAGAGGACGGAATTCACTTTGACTGCTATAACTTCAATTTTAATAACAAACATTTTTATTATAGTTCCGGGATGTGGCCTGTTATTGATTTAAAAGAAAAAATTATATGGGGGGTTCCTTTTGAGTATCTTCCTTTTCTTTTTTCAGCAATCTACCCTGTAGAATATCCGACGATTTATCGATATGATGTGAATGACAATAAATATAAGGAAATCATTGTTCCGTATCGCCCTGTGAGCGGTTATGACGCTCATGCCAGTTTATTTTTAAAAAATCAATTGGGCGGGTTCATCTATTTTTTTGCTGCTTCTCCGGAGATCCTATTTCTTAGTGACAATATGGAGGTGATCGAATCGCTGGACCTTCGCTCGGTTTTTGACAGTAATCACATGACTTACAGCTACAAGAGTTACAAATATATGATTCCCTGGGGAAATATCTATGATATTTCAGAACGCTATCTTGTTCTGTTGATCCCTGTGTATCATGAAGAAGAATACACGTTGAAAAAAGGGAGTGATCTAGCCCACACAATGAGGCTAACGATAAAAACGCCGAGAAAATACTTGGGGCGCGAAGAAGATGACCATCAACGTCTGGCGATACTGATCGATAAAAAAAAGAAAAATGTCGTTAAAAGTGAGATCTTTAACGCCGGATTCAACTTTAACCATAAAAGCAGGACAGGAGAGTTTTTTAATTGTGAGATGTTGATTCTTAAAGATGGTGAGCATATTTTATATCGCTATTCGTATTTGATTCCCAACAGGCAAAACGGGAAATGGCCCCTCTTTGGATCAGATTCGTATCAAGATCATTATACTTACGGCACGGTCGTCTTTAAGCGTATCGATAATAACAACGAGGAGATGCATTGAACATGTTTTATCTTTTCGAGTAGGGGTCAGGCTCCGCATTCAGTTCAAACTCATTTCGAACTGAGTGCGGGATTGAAATCTTCCAGAATATAAGGACATAAAAAGCTCCGCCCCGATCAGCCAGCCTCCCGATGCATCGGGCTCTTCAAAAGTTTCTCAAGAACACATCTGCTTCATTCAAAGAAAAGTTTAAAATAATTAAAATAATCCTTGACAAATCAGGGGGGGGGTAAAATGCTTCATTATTGTGTTGTCTGGCGCATGGCCATGCAAGGGATTCCCGTGAAAAAGCGCGCGTTCACGGGAGGAAGTGACTTTACAAGAAGTCAAGCGGAGGTTAAAGTATGAAGAAGATTGTTTTAGTATTGCTTGTTGTTATGATGGCTGTCGGGACAGCTTTTGCCGCTGATGGGAAAACAGCAAACACCAAAGAAATTGATTTGCATCCTTATGGAGGAAAAGGCGTTATGTATATTCAGGGGGATAATGCATGGATTGAATGGGACAATGGCTCGATTTATTTTTGTCCGGAGGGGACAGCTAAAGCTTGGAGAGAAATGATCTGAGGATTAAAATGAAAAAATGCGGGAGTTTTCTTTTATTGGCCTTTTGCCTTTTGTTTGCGTGTTCCAGACAGAATCCTGATCATCTGACAATCGGTGAATTTTTGAAAGATTACGGATATACAACAAAAAAGGCTCAAAAAGAGATTCATGCACAATTAGATATGCTTAACAGAGAATCCTTTACTCTTATGGGTGAGACTTATCGTCTGGTTCATGCTGAAGAACTCTCCAATAAAAAAGACTCCCGCATAACAAAAATAGATTTTTTCTTTCCAATAGTCAAAGAGAACAATTTTTTGGATTCATCAAAAAATATGTTCGTTGATGATTATCACGAGAAACCTTATAGAATCATAGAATTTTATCAGTTTGATGTCACAAGGAACAAGTTTTTCAAGGTCGAAGGCATGTCTATTCAACTGCCGAACACAGGGCCTTTTGCCTGGCCCTGGCATCAGCCTGCTTTTCCGAAAATGGAGTATGAGATCCCGGGGATGAGTTATTATAATTCGCATAAACGTGTCTTGCATGTATGGAATATGAATGGTAACCATTATGATTCCTATAACTTTAATTTTAACGATGAATATTTCTATCTGAGTACCGGGATGAGCTATGTGTTCAATGTTAAAAATAATCTTATTGTCGGTATCCCGTTCAGTTTTATACCTTATCGCTTCTCTGCTTTCAAACCTATGAAACAGCCTGTTGTCTACCGTCATGATATCGCAAAGCAATCTTATGACAATATTACCATTCAGGCTTCTCCCCAAAACGGCAATGAAGCTCATCCCCTTATGTTTTTAAAAAACCCTTACGGAGGGTATCTTTATTTTTATGCAGCGGCGCCGGAGATCCTCTTTCTCTCAGATGATTTGGATGTCATGGAGTCAATGGACTTGCGCAACGTGTATGACAAGCATGACTTGTCTTATCATTATGATACTTACAAATACATGGTTCCCTGGGGTGATATTTATAATATTTCAGATCGTTTTATCGTCATTTCAACACCTTTGCATCACTTAGAAGATTATACTCTTAAAAAGGGGAAGACTCTTTCAAAAACTTCGAAATATACGGAAAGTACACGACGTCATTTTTTGGGTGATAAGAAAAAAGATCATTTACGCCTCGTTATCCTCATCGATAAAAAAGAGAGAAAAGTCATAAAAAGCGAGATCTTTGACGCCGGGTTCAATTACAACCATCAGTACCGCACCGGTTTGTTTTTCGAGTGCGAGATGTATTTCATGAAGGATCTGGAGACGATTGTCTATTTTTATAAATACATAGAACCTAATGAAAAGACGGCTCAAATCAAATATTTCTCTTCAGATAAACCTTATCGGTATTTTATGTCTGTATATAAGCGCCAAAATATCAAATAGAGGTAATCTCCCCGAACAGTGTCCAGCCGGCAGCATCAGTGATTGTGACGGTAATGAGCCGGCCGTAGAGGTCTTCTTCAGAATCGAAGACCACGACTTTATTGCTCCCGGTGCGCCCCTTTTGCTGGATGTCGGAGCTTCGGCCCCGGCCGTCCACAAGGATCTCTATTTCCTCTCCCAGAAGAAGGGCATTGCGCTTGTCGGAAGTCTCTTTGACGACAGCATTGAGCTCTTCCAGCCGCTGCTGTTTTTTGCGTCCCGGGACATCATCGGCGATCTCCCAGCCGCGTGTCCCGGGGCGAGGATTATATTTGAAGATAAAGGCAGAATCATATTGGGCAAATTGCATCATCTCTTTGGTCTTTTTATAATCTGCATCGGTCTCTCCCGAAAAGCCGACAATGATGTCTGTGGTGATGGAGGCCAGGGGATCGGCTTGGCGGATGGTTTCCACAAGGGAGCGGTAATGAGCCTCTGTGTATTTGCGGTTCATGGCCTTGAGAATAGTATCGGAGCCTGATTGAAGGGGGAGATGGTAATGATTGCAGGCTTTAGACATAGCCATGAGGGTTTGAAGGATTTCAGGTGACATATCTTTAGGGTGAGATGTCGTAAAACGGATACGGTCCAGACCCTTGATATCGTGAACCATACGTATGAGTTTTAAAAAATCTGTTTTTCCCCATTGATAGGAGTTAACATTCTGCCCCAGAAGGGTGATCTCCCGGGTTCCTCCCTCGACCAAACGCGTGATCTCTTCAATGATGTGTTCCGGATCACGGCTGCGTTCTCTTCCCCGGACATAAGGGACGATACAGTAGGTGCAGAAATTATTACAGCCCCGCATAATGGAGATAAATTCGCTTAATTGAGCCTCTTTGCGGGGAAGTTCTTCCGTTTCCAGAAAGGCATCATCTTGATCTGTCAGGACTATCTTCTCCCCGGGATGCTCCTGAAGGAAACGCACCACACGGGTGATATCATCCAAATGATCGGTCCCCAGGACAAAGTCCACATGAGGAACGTCGTCGATTAATTTTTGTCCGCTTTTCTGAGCCATACAGCCGATAACACCTACCATGATAGTTCTCTTTTTTTTATAACGTTTCATATGGCCCAACTGTCCGTAGACCCGGTCTTCAGCTGATTTGCGGACTGTGCAGGTGTTGAAGATCACAAGATCGGCCTCTTCCGGAGAGGCGCATTTCTCGTGTCCGGACCGGAGAAGTTCGTATTCAGCAAGCTGAGAGTCGTATTCATTCATCTGGCAGCCGTAAGTCTCAATATAAAAACGCATATCAGTCCCTTTCTGCCAGAATTATACTCACAATGCGAAGGTTTGAAAGAGAAAAACCTGCCCTCCACGGTTCATTCGAGAAGAAGATATTAGCATAACCACTGTAATAGGTTATGAAAACAATAAAGGGGGTGTCATAGTGGCAATACCCACGTCAAAAACAGCTGAACAAATATTCATCTTTATGGATCTGTGTGAGGAGGCCTATGCAGCGGAGTTGACTCGGCTCTTTCAAAAAGCATTAAAAGGAATTCAAAAAACAGCTTGAAAAGTTTGAGGATATGGGGATTTTAGTCAGTTTTTATAAGGGACGGACTCGTCTTTTTCATTGGAATCCCCGATGGCCTTTTCAGGCAGAGTTTAGACAGTTCCTTGCGAAAGTCTACGAGTATCTTCCCGAGAATGAAAAAGAGATCTACAAAATCCTAAGGCGTCCACGATGGGAGATAAAAAATGAGACGAGAGATTACAGGCGAGATGTCAATCGACGGAGTATTTGAAGATGCTCACTCCCACCCAATATGTCATGGACGGGTTAGCACACTTTTATCATTGGAAAGACCTCCAGGTATTGGATCAGGCGTTGTGGGTGGTAAAAGAAAAAAGTATTGATATGGATTTTATAAGAAAATGGCCTGTCCGGAAAGGGTTTCACAATGAATTTGACTCATTTGCTCAAAAGGTTGCTAAAAATGAAAAAGAAAGGGCTTAAGGCTCTTTTGTGTTCCTCCTTGATTTTCTGTGTCTATCGCTTAAAATAAGGCATGGTTCAACTGATTCCCTTTGATAAATTGCTTCCTTCCCAGCTCATGGATCTGGCGAATCTTCTTAATTTTGATGATACGTTAAGAGATGAATTGGGATTTAAACCTGAAGACCCCCCTATGAGTGCTTTAGATTTTCAGGCCTTCACGCAAGCCTGGGCTGAGCGGACACAGTCCCTCCAATTTGTAATTGCCAATGGAGGGGGGATTGCCATGGGGCTTATCTCATTGAGTCATATCAACAAAGAAAACGGAGATGCCCGTTGCGGCTACTGGATAGGAAGCAAATACCGAAACCGGGGTTATACGAAAGAAGCCTTTGAGAAAATCATCAACATCGCCCGTCAAATGGAGCTCAAATTCCTGGCATCGACCATCAACCCGAACAATGATATCTCTCTGGCGATTTGGGCCAAATACCGCCCCATGGTCGAAAAAGTGAAGGGAAGTCTCAGAGTGACCGTCGACCTTTGGAAAGAGTCTGATTAAGGGTTTTTTCCCAGGCGGGAAGGTTTTTGACCTGCCATGCCGCTGTTTCATCCTGCCCGAATTCATTCAGGAAATGGACAATTAAAAGAGGGGTCATTTTGGTTTTTCCCAAAAAAGATGTGCCCCGTTCTACGCCGGTTATCATAGAGAGCGGGATCTCTATGGATTTGCGGGGGACGTACAACTCAAAGTAGAGGGTTTCGTTAAAAATAGCCAAAACGCCGTTCCCCCTGGGCTGGTTTTTTTTGAGAGAGTCCCGGCCGAAATAATTGGCGCTGTTATCTTTTAGTCTTATTTCTCCGCCGGATTCTAAATGGGTAATGATTTCTTTGTTTCGCTTTGTTATTTGAGCAACAACAACGGAGACAATAACACCGATCACAATAAAAAAAATAAAAGGCATAGCACTCCTTTACGGTTTCTTGAATAGAGAGTCCCTTTTATCATACTCATAAAGAGGGATGCGGTCAACAACGGAAAAATTAAAAAAATGATTGACAGTGAAATCTATCATGCTATGGTATGTTTATGAATCAGGTACGAAAATTGTTTATCTTTAATTGTACAGTCACTACTCGTCTCCACCGTATTTAATCTTACATTTTTCTATTCAAATTTAACGGGCTAAGTTTAACATCCTGTAATGTTATAATGCTTATAACATTACATAAAAAAGGAGGTTGTCTATGAAAGGACAATTGCGCATTGCCCTGCCTAAGGGGCGTATATTCGAAAATGTGAAAACCCTGATTGCTGAGGCCGGCTTTTCATTGGGAGTGAATAATCGGGAATACAAACCCCATATTTCCGATTCCTCTCTCAAACTTAAGATCATGAAGCCGCAGAATGTGGCAGAGCTCATCGGGCTGGGGTTTCATGATGTGGGTTTTACCGGTATTGACTGGGTCAAAGAGACACAGGCTCAAGTGGAGATCCTGCTCTTTACGGGTTTTGATGCGGTTTCCATTGTAGCCGCAGCCCCCGAAGGCCGCAATGAAGAGGAGCTCTTTTCAGGGCGTGTCGTTGTTGCCACAGAATATGTGAATCTTACCCGTCCTTATTTGGAAAAACGAACTCAGGACTTTCATATCATCCGCAGCTATGGGGCCACAGAGGCTTTCCCCCCCTGTGATGCTGATATGATCGTAGACAATACATCAACAGGGGAGACACTTCGGCGTCACGGGTTAAAGATCATCGATACCCTTTTGACTTCTCAAACGGTCTTTGTGGCTTCTCCGGAGGCTTTGAAAGATAAAGAGAAAAAGAAGAAGATCGATGAACTCTCTATGCTTTTTACGGCTGTTTTGGATGCCCGCAAACGTGTCATGTTAGAGATGAATGTGGCTCCCCGGCTACTGGACGAAGTGGTCGCCCTTCTTCCCTCGATGCGCTCACCTACTATTGCGCCCCTTTACAAAGAGGCCGGATATTCTGTGAAGAGCGCTGTTCTCCGGGATGATGCCCGACGCCTTATCCCTCTTTTAAAAAAACGGGGTGTGACGGATATTCTTGAATATCCCTTTAATAAGGTGGTGCCGTGATGATCAGAATGCACATGAACGAATCTCCTTATGATTTCCCTTTTCGGGCTAAGGTGAGGATGCTGTTTCGGGCTTTGATAACGCCATGGAACAGGTATCCGGAAGCAATGACAGAGAAAGCCCTGGAAGCCTTAAGTTCTTTTACAGGGAAGAAGAAAGAAAACCTCTTACTCGGAAACGGATCCAATGAGCTGATCAGATTGAGTTTTCTAACCTGGGGAGGAGCAGGGAAAAAAATCGTCTGGGCCTCTCCCACATTTGTTACTTACGAAAAAGAGGCTCGGCGAAGTGGCTGTTGTCCGCTGGCGGTGCCTTTGGATGAAGATCTTGACTTTGATTTCGGTACATTTTCAGAAGCTGCCGAAAAAGCGGATATGGTGGTCTTGATTTCTCCCGGAAATCCCTCGGGGAAACAACTGGCGATCAAAAAGATCGAAGAAATTGTAAAGCATTGTCCGGGCATGGTGATTGTAGATGAAGCCTACGGGGAGTTTGCCGGGCAGACAGCAATGGATCTTATTGAAAAATACCATAATCTCATCATTTTACGGACGTTTTCCAAGGCGTTCGGACTGGCGGGGGGGCGCATCGGGTATGCTGTCGGATCGCAAAAAATCATTGAAGATCTGAAAAAAGCGTCCCTTCCCTATAATCCGGGTATTTTCCCCCTTTTGCTTCTTCAGGAAGCGATCAAAGAGAAAAGAGTCCCGGGAAAAAGGGTAAAAAGGATCATCAATGAGCGGGCTCGTCTTCTTGTGTCTCTTAAAAAAATGCCCTTTGTTGATGTCTGTCCCGGAGAAGGAAACTTTTTCCTCATGCGGGGAAAGAGCGCGAAAGCGAACACAGTTATTTTCAATGTTTTACAGGAAAAGAAGATTCTTCCCCGTGTCTATCGGGAAGAGGGGGAGATCGTCCGATTGCGAATGACCGTAAGCCGTCCCCGGGATAATAACCGTTTTCTGAAGGCCATGGAAACAATTCAAAGGAGGTTGAGATGAATCGCACTAGCCAAGTCGAGCGAAAGACAAAAGAGACCCAGATTTCTTTAAGCCTCGATCTTGACGGAAGAGGCGAAACGAGGATCACCATCTTTCCGGCCTTCTTTGCTCATATGCTGGAGGCTCTGGCCTGCCACGGACTTTTTGACTTGACCCTTCAGGCTGAAGGCGATCTTCACGTGGATCAGCATCATCTCATGGAAGATACCGGGTTCGTGCTGGGAGAAGCCTTTTCAAAAGCGTTGGGAGAGCGCAAGGGTATCTATCGCAGTGGTTTTTATCTCTTTCCCATGGAAGATGCTTTGAGCGCCGCGGCAGTGGATCTCAGCGGACGGCCTTATCACAAATGCGAAGCCTCATTCAAGCGTCGTTTTGTAGGGGAGATGGACACTGATTGCCTGGAAGATTTCATCTACGGGCTCTCGGTGGGACTTCGGGGCACAGTGAATGTGACCATGTATCAGGGACGAAGTGATCATCATAAAATGGAATCGGTTTTTAAAGCCCTGGGGAAAAGCCTGCGTATGGCCTGCACCCGGGACAGCCGCTTGGGGGATCGTTTCCCCAGTACGAAAGAGGTGATGGACAATGGTGGGGATTATTGATTACGGAGCGGGCAATCTTTACTCAGTGAGAAAAGCCCTGCATTATCTGGGCATGACGTCAACCCTGATTTCCCGGAGTGAAGACTTCGAGAAGGTGCGTGCACTGATCCTTCCGGGAGTCGGGGCGTTCGGAGAAGCCGCCCACAGATTGGAGATAGCCGGGTTGAAGAAACCGCTGCAGAAGTGGCTCAGCGAAGGCCGCCCTTTTTTGGGGATCTGTTTGGGGATGCAGCTGTTGGGGGATTCCAGTGAAGAAACCATAACCGGGCAGGGTCTATCCCTTGTCCGTGGGCAATGCCGGAAAGTGTGCGGCAAACGGCGTATTCATATGGGGTGGAACAGGGTCGATTATGAAGATGATCCTTTGTTTCAAACTATTCCCGCCCAAAAAGCCTTTTTTTACTTTGTGCATGGGTATGCTTTGCCGGCGGATACAGAGAGTGTGATGGCGGTCAGTAAGTACGGAGACTCTTTTGCCGCGGCTATGCGGACCGGAAAAGTTTGCGGGGTTCAATTTCACCCGGAAAAGAGCGGAAAAAACGGATTGACCTTTTTGGAGAATTGGAGGCGGTTATGGGATGTGTGAGGATTATTCCCTGTCTGGATGTTAATAACGGCCGGGTGGTCAAGGGCGTGGCTTTTGAAAATTTAAAAGAAAAAGGAGACCCTCTTCTTTTTGCCCGCAAATATGAAGAGCAGGGCGCAGACGAGTTGGTCTTTCTGGATGTGGGGGCTACTGTGGAGAGCCGGAAAATGACGCTGAATCTTTTAGAAGAGGTCTCCTCGGAGATCTTTATTCCCCTGACAGCCGGCGGAGGAATCAGTTCTGAAGAGGATATGCGAAGTGTTTTAAGAGCGGGAGCTGATAAGGTCTCGCTCTGTTCAGCAGCCCTCAAAGATCCGGAGTTGGTGAGAAGAGGCGCCAGGGCTTTTGGGAGTCAATGTATCGTCATTTCCATTGATGCGCGCCGTGTAGGAGAGAAATGGCATGCCTGTACCCATGGCGGGAGAAAAGATACAGGAATCGATGCTATTGATTGGGGAAAACGCTGCCGGGAACTGGGGGCAGGAGAGATCCTTCTCAACTCCATCGACCGGGACGGGACGCAAATAGGGTATGACCTGGAATTGACCCGGGCCATGAGCCAGGCTGTTGATATTCCGGTGATCGCTTCCGGTGGAGCAGGGACTGTAGAACAAATGCTCGACGGTGTAATTCAAGGACAGGCTGATGCCGTTCTTCTGGCCTCTCTCCTCCATGATGGAAAACTAACGATTAAAGAAGTCAAAGATTATTTCAAGGAGAAAGGAGTGGATGTCCGATGCTGATTCCATCCATAGATCTATCTCAAGGACGTGTCGTCCAACTGGAGCAGGGAGAACGGTTAAAAATAGAGCGAAGGGACATTGATACTGTCATTGGGGAACTGGCTCCTTTGGGGCCTGTAGCCGTCATTGATATTGATGCCGCCAGAGAAGAAGGAGAGAACCGGGGGGTGATCAAGGAAATCGCCCGGAAATGTGAAATCCGTGTCGGGGGTGGCGTACGCACTCCTGAAGAGGCCCGGGAGCTGCTCTCCCTGGGGGCGGAAAAGGTAATCATCGGAAGTGCTTTTTTCCCGGGTGGAGCCTTTTCCGCAGAAACATTAGAAAAATTCCGCCAGGCCATAGGGCGGGAGAGGATTATCGCTGCCCTGGATACACGGAACGGGAAGATCCTGACAAAAGGTTGGAGGAATACGACACAAGAGAGTGCTGATGAAAAACTTTTGGAAGAATTGGACAAAGGAGTATGGGGGATATTGGCCACCAACGTGAAACGGGAAGGGTTGATGCAGGGAGGAGATATCCCCGGCATTGAGGGTCTTGTGAAAAAGACAGCGCTTCCTGTGACGGCAGCCGGGGGGATCTCCACCAAAGAAGAGATCGCAAAGATCACTTCTTTGGGCGCGCATGTCCAGCTTGGAATGGCCCTTTACAGCCGAACCCTTTCATCCGGAGATGCTTTTACCGCTGCCTTGAACTATACTGACAAAGGATTGATTCCTATTATTGCGGAAAATGAAGAAGGGCAAATCCTGATGATGGCCTGGGCGAATGAAGAATCTCTCAAAAAGACACTGAAAAGCGGTCTTTTGACCTTCTATTCCCGTTCCCGTGAAAAGCTTTGGACGAAAGGGGAGTCTTCGGGGAATGTCATGAAATTCCGGCGTTTCCGTTCGGATTGCGATTCGGACACTTTACGGGCCGTCGTCTCTCCGGCAGGGCCGGCTTGTCACACCGGAGAAGGGAGCTGTTTCGGAAGCCTCCCCTTTACCCTGGAAAAGCTTTACGAAATCATCGGGGAGCGTTTTAAAAATGCTTCTCCCGGCTCTTATACGGCAACCCTTACAGACAGCTTGGTGCGGGAAAAGATCATAGAAGAATCCCGGGAGCTTGTTGAAGGAACGGACAGGGCCAACAAAGTCTGGGAAGCGGCCGACCTTCTCTATTTTGTGACAGTTTTGTTGCAGAAGGAGGGGATTTCTTTAAACGAGATCAGGGCGGAACTGCGCCGCCGGAATTGGAGGTCATCATGTTGAAAATATCCACATTGGAAGAGTTTAATAAAAAGCGGAAAAGAAAGAGGGATGCTTCTCTTTGCCTTGCAGTGCAAAAAATTATTGATGCTGTCATATGCCGGGGTGACGAGGCTTTGCGGGAATTTTCACTGGAATATGACAATGTTGCATTAGACACTTTCCGAATGCCTCTTTCAGAAATTAGAGAATCGCATTCTCTGTCCCCGGAGCTGAAACAGGCCTTAGAGAAAAGTGCAGGGAGGCTGGAGGCCTTCGCCCGGTTTCAGCTCTCCGAATTTTTGCCCTTTTCATTCAGAGAGACGGAAACGGCTCAGGGCGTTTTTGCCGGAGAACATATCCTTCCCGTACGCCGGGCGGGAATCTATGTTCCCGGGGGGCGCTTTCCTCTTTTTTCCTCTCTCCTCATGGGCGTTGTTCCTGCGCGTGTTGCCGGTGTAGAGGAGATCGCGGTTTTCACCCCTCCCGGTTCTGACGGAAAGCCTCATCCCATCATCCTTTCAACAGCTGCTCTTTTGGGAATTGATGAGGTCTACGCTTTAGGCGGGGCCCATGCGATTGCGGCTATGGCCTATGGAACAGAGAGCGTTGCGAAAGTGGATATGATCGCCGGGCCCGGGAACGCTTGGGTGACGGAAGCCAAACGGCAGGTCTTCGGGGATGTGGGTGTCGACCTTGTTGCGGGACCGTCAGAGATTTTAGTAGTGGCAGATGACACTTGTGATGCCTCTCTTGTGGCCGCGGATCTCTTTGCGCAAGCAGAACATGACACACAGGCGGTGCCTCTTTTAACGGTGTATGATGAAAAGGTAAGAAAAAAAGTTATAAAAGAGACCATCGCGTTGCTTAAGACGTTTCCGGAAACGGAGACAGCGCGTCTCTCCTTTGAAGAGAACAGTATCTGTTTTCTTGCAGAGTCTATTGATGAGGCAAGTAGTATCGCCAATGTATTGGCACCGGAGCATCTTCAGCTTCATGTCAAGGACCCTTCGCTCTATAAAGGGATACTGAAGAATTACGGCTCTCTCTTTGCAGGGAAAGGGGCCGCCGAGGTGTTAGGGGATTATGTGAGCGGGCTTAACCATACCCTGCCGACTGGGGGGACAGCCCGTTTTTTGAATGGATTGAATGTCTGGACTTTTCTCAAGCGTCAGACGACATTGCGCACAGAAAAAAGCTGTGATGTATCCCTTTACCAAGAGGCCCGAATCATGGCAGAAGGGGAGGGGCTTGTCGGACATGGACATTCCGCCATAAAAAGAAAATAATTCAAACGGCCGGGGGCGCTTCCTGCCCCTCAGCCGTTCCCACTTTGGGGCACAGTTTCCCGTATTAAGAAGTGAAAGACTTTATCAGATATAGGTGATTTCACTGATTGCGTCATTTTCTGATTGTATTAAACTACCAAAAATAATATTTTGTTTGAATTGACAAGAAAGAAAGCAGCATGTATAATAGTTTCAATAATGAAAAATAAATAAAAAGGAGATGATATTTTGCTTTATTTTTGGAAGGTTTTTATTGTTCTTTTTGTTGTGGTTGTTATATTTTCGTTGTCTTCTATGATCCCCATGATGATGCAATCCTCGGGAATCATAAAAACGAACTCATTTTTCACACCCGCATTGACGCATCTGCTCATGATCTTTTTCGCGTTCGTAGGGATTCTGTTGCATGGGATAAAACGGTTTTCGGAGTTCGGATTACAATCATGCAGCGCTGAGCAGTATATATCTCCGATTTTATGGGCTTTGATAGTGGGTACACTAACTCAGATGATTCTCTATCTGTTATTTCCGTCTTTTGTGGGTAAACAGATCGGACCTGCCGCTCATTACTCGTTTGCTCAAATTGTCCTTTTTGTCTGGATTTTGGCGAGTATTGCAGAAGAGCTCGTCTTCAGGGGTTTGATACAAAGTATATTGTCTCCCCTGAGCAGGTTTGGCCTATCCGTCGGCAATCTTACATTAAGCGTGCCGGTGATTATTGCTGCTGTTCTCTTTGGGCTTATCCATTTAGGGTTATTGACAATGGATGTTGATGCCAAATATGTTCTTACAATTGTTACCGGGGCCGTTATTGCAGGCTTGATGGCAGGATATTTCAGGGAAAAGACCGGAAGTATTTGGCCTGCGGTCGCCGTGCATTCAATTTTTAATATTACGGGGTCGGCTGTGGAATTTGTGCTTAGTCATTTACTGAAATGAGTTCCCGGTATGGATGATTTTGTATTTGACAGGTCTTTTGGCGACGTTGAACGTCTTTTCAGCGAAAAAGAAAAAAGTGTAGGCAGTAAAAATATTGTCGTTATATCAAAGATCCCCATCATTATGGAAAGCATAAAAAGTGTTTTCCCTGAACAGGATAATATAGGCTGTTTCAGCATGGTGAACAAAAGTGTCAGAGATCTCATAGAAAACAAAAAAATCGATCTTATCCTTATCGACATCTGTTATTATTGTCATGAAAGCGAAGTGACAATACCCTTTCAGAGAATCGGAAATATCGCTTTGCTTACCGAGCCTGATACTATCATTTGTATTGAAAAACTTTTAAATAATAATATCAAAGGGATTATCTCGAAAAAGGAAAAAACAAGTGATATCAGAAAGGCGATCAATCAAATTATCAACGAAAAGAAAATGTATGTGAGTAAATGTGTCATTGAAGATTACTTCAATCTTATCCCGGGCATCAGGTACTTGACCGAAAGGGAAACGACCATTCTTCAGCTTTTGGGGCGAGGGAAAAAACCTTCCAGGATAGCTCGTGAGTTATTTATTAGTGTTAAAACCGTTGAGACGTACCGTTATAAAATAATGGATAAACTGGACATCAGTGATGCTGAATCTTTGTATAACTTTGCCAGTTTTTTTAATCAACGCTATCTTGCCGTGGACAAGATATTCCCATAAAGAGTCAAAAAACATTTGATTTAGAATCACATCCTCCAAAGGTAATTGTTTTCGCTGCACTTCTGCTGTGACCATCAGTTTATGAGGGGGTTTTCAATGATTTGAAATCATTGAAAACCATTACCAAATAACAGTGTTTGCGTTGATTCATTATTTCTATGGGTCCGATATCATAAGCATTGTTGTTGACTTGTTCTCATCAAACCTGAAAGGAGTGTACTATGGAGTACAAAGATGTAGCGAATGTTGAGCCTGAAGCCGGTTTCTTTTTAGTGATTGCTGCTTATTACAACAATGAAAAAAGCAGCAAAGAAGGTGTTGAAGAGACAGGCCGTCCAGTTCTCTAAGAGGTTAGCCAAAGAAAGTAACATCAGCGGATTTCAAAGATCTGAAAAAAAACGAAGGCCCTTGAGGTTTGGATTGGAGTGATTTCTACTTTCCAACCGCAATGGGAAAAACAGAACTGGGTAAAGAAAGCAGCTCAGAAGAGACGGGCCGTTCTGTCCTTTAGAAAAAATGAAAGGAGCAGAGTATGAAGTATTTGGAACAAAATAGTGAAGTCGTCGACCCTCAGGCAGGGTTCTTTTTGGTAGCATTCTACTACAACAATGAGAAAAGTGATAAAAACGATATGGATGAAACGGGACGCCCCGTTTTGTAAGGAGAGATCATGAAATATCTAGAAAACGCAAATGATTATTCTGAGGAAGCGGCTTTTTTCTTTTTTGCCTACTTTGACTTTAACAACGAAAAGAGTGAAAAAGACGCAGCAGAAGAGACAGGCCGTCCGGTTCTTTAAGGAGGAATTATGGAATACATGGAAAAAAACCTTGTCGATTATGAAGAAACAGCTTTTATGTTTTATTTGAAGTTTAACTATCACAATGAGAAGAGTGAAAAAGACATGGCCGAAGATACAGGCCGGCCTGTTCTCTGAAATGCGATTTGTCGTTTTATCGGGAAAATGAACAATGGATTACTACGATAATGGATCCCAGGAGTCCGAAGCATTATTGCTTACCCTTGACAAACAAATTGATTACATGACGTACTATAATAAACCCCAGTTTGATGAAGTCGGACGTCCGGTTATTTAATTGAAAGGAGAAACTATGGAATATAAAGATGTTGTCATGGATGCTGACAGTAATGCAGGTTTCTATTTTGAGCTTCATTTTCATTTTTACAATGAAAAAGGGGATAAGGAATCATTAGAAGAGACCGGCAGGCCTGTTCTCTAATGAAACGGAGAAACTATGGAATATAAAGATGTTGTCATGGATGCTGACAGTAATGCAGGTTTCTATTTTGAGCTTCATTTTCATTTTTATAATGAAAAAGGGGATAAGGAATCATTAGAAGAGACCGGCAGGCCTGTCCTTTAATTGGTGATCAGTAATCATCGCTTTTACGGGCTTCTTCGGGAGCCCGTATTTCAAATGTATTCTCAGCGCTATTTCAGGAAGCACCTAAGGGGCAAGGGTGTTTTAGCTTATCAAAAATAAGTGGAACAGCTGATATCAAATCATTTATCTCCGTGTTAAATTCAAAAGCATGATGTTGATTTGAGTAAATAAATTCTTCACAGGAGGTTAAAAAATGTTTAACACTATGAAACGCCCTTACAAAACCAGAAGCGCCGGGAATACCATCAGGAAGATTAAAAATATTCTAGCACGGATTGATTTAAAACCCGAAATCACATTCACAACGAACCCCCTCCCCGGAATCCATTCATGCCGCGTAGAGCTCAATGATGAAAAGGGGAAGTTCGGTACCAATGGCAAGGGACGCACAAAAGAGTTTTCCATTGCCAGCGGGTATGCTGAATTCATGGAGCGTATTCAAAATGGGTTTATGGGGAATTTTTCAAGGGTTATGACTAACAAAGTCAAGGATCAAACAGGGTGCTGTTATTATCCTGATGAAAAGTATATGACAAAAAGTGACTTTATGGCTTTGCCGGATAAGATAAAAAATGACCTCATCTCCCACAAGGGTGAAAACAGAGACAAGTTTATTGAACTCTATTTTAAACGCTTAAAAGAAAACGGCTACCCCGGCTTGCTTTCCATTCCCTTTTTTGACACATTAAATAATGAGCTGATCGATCTTCCCTTGAACATGCTGATATTAGCCATTGGCTCAAACGGTATGGCTGCGGGAAACTCCGAAGCTGAAGCTATTTTTCAAGGGTTGGCGGAGATTATGGAGCGTTGGGCTGCTGCGGAGATTTATTACGGGGAATTGACACCTCCAACCGTTCCCGATGAGTATTTGAAAAATTTTAAGAGAGAGTATAAAATAATTAACAGCATCCAGCAAAGCGGGCAATATCGGGTCGTTATAAAAGATTTTTCGGCGAATTTGGGGCTTCCCTCTATCGGGGTTATGATTATCGATGACAAGGAGAAGAAGTATAAATTAAACGTCGGTTCTGATACGTCCTTCCAAGTGGCCCTTAGCCGTTGTTTGACGGAAATATATCAAGGTATCCGGGATGATGAATTCTTCAGGAAGAGGTTATTGGATATTCCTGCCGAGAGGAAAGAATATTTTATCAAAAAGGACACATCATCGCAGATGGATTGTGTGATTAATTTTTCAGAATTTGTAAAAGATGGTAGCGGTGTATATCCGAAGAGTCTTTTCGAAGAAAAGGAATCTTATGCTTTTGATCCTGCAACATATACTCCTGCCGAATCCTATGAAAAAGAAGTAGAAAGAGTCATCCGAAAAATTCATAAACTGGGACACAATGTCTACATACGGAATGTCTCTTACTTGGATTTTCCCACATACTTGATCTATATACCCGAAATTTCTGTCAAAGGACGTAAAAGCCCGCGATCGACTCTTCCGACAAAAGTTTTTCACATTATTGAGCTGGACAAGGTCCTGGATCCGATCTTTGATATGAACAAATGCTCCAGAGAAGAGCTCATCCAAATCGCAGAAAAATTAGAACATTTTTCACCCAACAGGTTGTTGAGCGAACTGTTGAATATTGAATTTAAATATTCATCTTATTGGAAAAGATTAAACCTCTCTTTTTTCCTGACACAACTTTGGTATAAATTGGGGTTCGATGATAAGGCTTATGACAATTTCTGTAAGTTTCTCGATCTGCGAAAAGATGAAAAAGAGCCCTATTATGACGGGATCAAGAAATATTTTGAGTTAAAAATCGAAAAAGTCAGCGACAAAGATATCCCGGATCAATTGATGAAAGCGGGTTTTGAAAAAGAGCTGGTTGGTAAGGTCTGCGAAGATATGAATGACAGAGAGAATATTTTCCGATATACGAAATTTCCTGCATGTCCCGATTGTCAGAACTGCGAATTATCTGATGCCTGTCTGACACGCTCTCGTTATGATTCAACCGTCAGGCTCATCGAGGCCTTCAAAAATAATACGATAGATCAGCTTGAACTTCAATGGACCGGAGTAAAGAACTGACTGAATAGCGAAGCGGCCTGTCGGCATAGAAAAGAGGGGCGGAGATGAAGATAAAAAAGGGAAGGACTCACAAGCACAGATCTCAAGCGATAGCTCTTGTGAAAAAGGAAGTCAAGGCCCATGGATTTATGATATTTGTGGGGGGGTTGCTTGTTTTAATAGGGTCTTTAATGCTTCTTCCCCGCCCTTTTGCTATGGGATATGTCATCGATGTTGTCTTTCCTAATAAAAATATACGAATGCTCTTTATTGTTGTCGGTGTTCTTGGCGTTGTTCATTTATTGAAGGCTTTGCAAATATATACTGTCGGAGTGTTGTTTTATAAGATAAACAACAAGATAATAATTGATATCCGCCGGGTGCTTTTTGAAAAACTGGCGCGTGTCAAATTAAATGAATTCAAAAAGTACAGCACCGGTTATTTGATGTCCCGTCTGAAAGATGATCCCCACAGGCTGAGTGTTTTATTCGGCGAGAAAATCATTGAGATGATCAAACAAGTTTTGACTTTTATCGTGGGAGTCTCTGCTATGATCTATATCGAGTGGAGATTGGCCCTGCTTTCTCTTATGATCATTCCCTTGTTCGTTTTCACCACACATTACTTTGGAAAAAAAATCAAAAAACAGTCAGCTGTTGCGTATGAGAAGTCTGCTTTGACGACCAAGTCGCTTCAGGAGAACATTAACTTGGTCGAGTTATGCCGCGCTTTCAACAGGACCTTTCACAATGTCAGAAGGTATATGAAATCGGTGACAATCACTTATCGGGATCTTGTGAAATTAAATAAGATTGAAATGATGAATGCCTCTTTTATGAGTTTTATAGGGACCATCTCGCCTTTGATTTTATTAGGTTATGGAGGCTATCAGATCATCATAGGGAATTTGACAATCGGAAGTTTTGTTACCTTTATGAGTCTGATGAATTTTGTATTCGGGCCGGCATCAAGTTTTATCGGGTTTAACAGCGAGATCCAGAAGCTGAGGGTCGCTCTGACGCGAATCGATGAAATTTTAGCTTTGCCGGAAGCTCCGGAAAGTCTTTCGTCATTTAACAAAAGAGTCGATGAGATTGAATTTAAGGATATTTGTTTTGAGTATGAGAAAGGAAAGCCGATTTTAAAAGGGATAAATATCAAAGGGAAAAAGGGGCAGAAAATCGGCATTGTCGGCCCTTCCGGAGCTGGGAAATCCACATTAATCAATATTATCATGGGATTGTATGAATTTAAGGGCTCTGTTTATATTAACAATGAATTAGTCGATCAGAATAATATGAGCATATTAAGAGAAAAAACAGCTCTGGTTGAGCAAGAGCCCTTTTTGTTCAATGATACAATTTATAAGAACGTTGCTTTCGGCAACCGATATGCCGGCCGGGAAGAGGTTGTTGATGCCTTAAAAAAAGCCCATGTCTGGGAGTTTGTCAGGGGATTGAAAGAAAAAGAGAACACCATGATCGAAGAACGGGGGAATAATCTATCTGTCGGACAAAAACAACGTATTGCCATAGCCAGAGCCCTGATCAGGAAGCCGACAATCCTAGTTCTGGATGAAGCGACTTCTAACATCGACAATATCTCTGAAAAGTATATTTCCGATACGATCAATCAAATCTCCTCGAATCTTATTGTTTTTATTGTCGCCCACAAGCTTAATACAATCGCTGATTGTGACCGGATCATTGTCATAAATGACGGTATTATCATTGAGGAAGGGGTCCATGAAGAGTTGTTAGGCAAAGAAGGAGGGGTTTATGCTCAGCAGTACAATCAACGCTCTTAAAAGATTTTATCCGATTGTTCTTTTGATAGGATTGATGATGACACAGTCCTGTTCTCAAAAGGCGGATGTTTTAGGACATTTTGACAAAAAGATGGTTAAAGGAAAATGTGTTCAACAACAGATTATCACTTTAAGTGAGCCCGGTTTTCTGACGAACATCTTTCTGTATGATCAATATATCATCGCGCAGAACCGTACATCCCGTTCTATTGTTTCTTATTCCATGGAAGGAGATGTTGTCTCAGAGTACCATAAACCGGGCACAGGACCGGGGGAAATGAGTGAATACAGTAATTTGTGGGTCGTCAAACAGGGAAAAGCTTATATTACAGATTCGCGAAGTAACAAAGTCATTCTCCTCACCATTGATCCACAAAAGGGAGAACTTGTTTTTGAAGATGAATTCTATATCGACAGCGGGCAAATTGTAAGCTTGGACGTCTGTGCGCCAGATCGGCTTTTTGTGACCTCCGCGATGTCAGATTATAAGATATCGGAATACGATCAAAAAGGGAAATTTGTCATCGGCTATGAGAAGGTAAAAAAAACGAAAATGACCCCGGCGAAGGTCATGGAATCTGCTTATCGTGTCACGATCTCTCCAAAAGGCGCCCTGAATTCCGGGATTTTCAACGGTGAATTGGAATTCTATACTTTCGAAAATAATATCCCTGAACTGATATCAACGAAAAGGGCTGCCTACTATGTCAAAAAGGGAGGGATGCCACCTCGCCCGAGTGTGCTGATGACAACAAGCTATAATGAAGGATATCTGATTTCGAATTCGCTTCCTGATGAGGAAAATGCCTCTTTGTTGGAGGCCTATACTCAGCACGGTGAATTTGAGGGTTTTGTTGTCGTAGAAGATCAAAAAGATGTTGATGTTGTCCTTGTCTACCCGTTCGGAAATGATGGCTTAATAGCCTATCAGCAATATATATGGGATGAAAAACAAGAAAAATTTAATCTCATTAACAATGAATTAGTTATCAGCGAAATTCAATAATATTTTACCCGCATTTGGTTCTATCCTTATCAGGTGCGGGTATTCTGTTTCAGAGATCACATTTCATAATTATTCAACGATGAAAAAGCAGAATTGGTCATTTTGGTTGCTTTGCTTTCAGAGGAAACAAAAAATTAACCATTATTTAACTTGACGAAATGGATTGTTCAGAATATATTTATTTCGGAGGTGAGCGAAATGGATTGTTCATTCATTGAGATGATGAAAGTGCTGGGGGAGTGCAAGAGGCTTCGGATCATCAAGCTTCTTCAGGCACGCAAATGCTGTGTCTGCGAGCTTGTGGGGATTTTAGAATTGAGTTATGCCACCGTCTCGGGGCATCTTAAAAAAATGAAAGCAATCGACCTGATCGTTGAGGAGAAATCCTCTTATTGGACCTATTATGAATTGAATCCTGAAATTTCGCCTCAGTCCAAAGCGTTGCTTAAGATCATTAATGAAATGGAGTGTGACACGTGCCGGGAGGACAAAGAAAAGCTTCTGAACAAGTCTTTTGTCTGTGACCGTCCGGTTGTAAAGGAGAGGGCATGAAAAAACGATTACAATTTTTTGAGCGTTATCTTTCTCTTTGGGTTCTCTTGTGTATTGGCGCCGGGATTCTTATCGGGCAATTTCTCCCGATCATTCCCGGGACTTTGGAAAAGCTGCAATATGCCCGGGTCTCTATCCCCATTGCCGTCCTCATCTGGCTCATGATCTATCCCATGATGCTGAAAGTGGATTTCAAGAGTGTGGTGAATGCTACCAAACAGGGGCGGGGACTCACGGTAACACTTATCACCAACTGGCTTATCAAGCCCTTCACCATGTATGCCATTGCCTGGTTCTTTTTAAAAGTTGTCTTTGCCCAGTGGATCCCCACGGGCCTTTCTACGGAGTATCTGGCCGGGGCGATCCTTCTGGGAGCAGCGCCGTGTACGGCCATGGTCTTTGTCTGGAGCTATCTCACTGACGGCAATCCTTCCTATACTCTTGTGCAGGTGGCGGTCAACGACCTTGTCATCCTTTTTGCTTTTACACCCATTGTGGCGTTTCTTCTGGGAATCAGCGACATCGGGATTCCGTGGAACACCCTTCTTCTTTCAGTTGTCCTTTTTGTGGTGATCCCTCTCACCGCCGGCTATATCACCCGGACCATGGTTATCAGGCACAAAGGAAGTGCTTATTTCAATGAAAGATTTCTTCCCAAGTTCCATTCCACGACCATTGTGGGGCTTCTTTTGACCCTGGTGATCATCTTCTCTTTTCAGGGGAATGTGATCCTGGGAAATCCTCTGCATATTCTTTTCATTGCTGTCCCGCTCACACTTCAGACGTTCTTTATCTTTTTTATAGCCTATCTCTGGGCAAAGGTGTGGAAGCTTAAGCATGAGATCGCTGCTCCGGCCGCTCTCATCGGCTCCAGCAATTTCTTTGAACTGGCGGTAGCCGTGGCCATTTCACTTTTCGGACTTCAATCGGGAGCCACTCTCGCAACTGTCGTGGGGGTCCTCGTGGAAGTGCCTGTGATGCTTGCCCTGGTAAGAATCACCAATAAAACGACACATTGGTTTGCATTGAAACCTGTTAAAAAGGAGGCGTTATGATTATTAAAATTCTTGGAACCGGTTGTCCCAAATGTAAAAAACTGGAAGAAGAGGCCCGTCTTGCTGTAGAAGAGAGTGGCGTTGAAACAGAAATCGTCAAAGTGACCGACATTGATGAGATCATAGGCATGGGTGTCATGATCACACCGGCTTTGGCCATCGACGATGAAGTGAAGATCGCCGGCCGTGTGGCGTCCAAAGACGAGATCGTCAAGCTGATCACAGGATAAGTGATGGAAAAGAAAGCCCTTTTTATCTGTGTACACAATTCCGCCCGAAGCCAGATGGCCGCCGCTTTCACAAACTATTACGGCAATGGCCGGATTGTTGCCGACAGCGCCGGCCTTGAGCCGGGAGTCCTTAACCCCTATGTGGTGAAAGTGATGGCGGAGAAGGGAATCAATATCTCGGAAAATGTCCCTAAAAGCGTCATAGATGTCTATAACGAAGGACGATCCTTTGATATCGTCATCACCGTCTGTGATCCGGAAGCGGGACAGAAATGCCCGATTTTCCCCGGTGAAGCGCAGCGCCTCCATTGGAGCTTTGCGGATCCTTCGGCGTTCACCGGCGAAGAATCCGTTATCTTAAAAGAAACGCGAAAAATACGCGATGCCATCGAAGAAAAAGTGAGACAATGGGTCAGGGAGATGTTATGAGTAAAGAAAAAAAACTCGCATTTTTAGCGGGCCTTTTTGTGGCTCTCTACGTTATCCCCTTTCATCATGCAAGAGTCACCGGAGCTCTTCTGGAAGCTTTTTATATGCTGGCCGATTACGCCCGGGAGCATGTGCTCCTCTGTTTGATTCCGGCTCTTTTCATCGCCGGGGCGATCTCCGTTTTTTTAAACCAACAGGCCGTCATCAAATATTTGGGCCCTAAAGCGAAACCGGTGACCGCCTACAGCGTGGCTTCTGTTTCCGGGGCGATCCTGGCCGTCTGTTCCTGCACCATTCTGCCCCTTTTTAAGGGAATTTATAAAAAGGGGGCAGGGCTGGGACCAGCCATCGCCTTTCTTTATTCAGGCCCGGCTATCAATGTGCTAGCTATCGTCCTCACGGCAAAAGTTTTAGGTTGGAAGATCGGCCTGGCCCGGGCTGTGGGGGCGGTTATTTTCGCTGCTGTCATCGGACTGATCATGCATTTTATCTTCAAAAAAAGCGATGAAGCGCGCCTGACCGATGAGCGCATGTTTACAGTGCATGACAGCAAAGAGCCCCGTACTCTTCTTCAGAACGGGTTGTATATGGGATCCATGATCGGGATCTTGATCTTTCTGAACTGGGCCGGTTCCCGCGGTTCTTCGGCTCTCTGGGACACTATTTTCAGTATAAAGTACTACATCGCCGGAGCCTTTGGATTGGCTTTGGCGTTTATGCTTTACAAATGGTTCAAGCGCGATGAATTGAAGGAATGGGGGGGAGCCACGCGGGATTTCTCTTTACAGATTATCCCCCTCCTTTTTGCGGGTATTTTCGTGGCAGGATTTTTCCTCGGCCGTCCGGGCCATGAGGGCATCATCCCCGGTGAGTGGGTCGCCTCCCTTGTGGGGGGGAACTCTCTTGCGGCAAATTTTTTCGCTTCCATCTCCGGAGCTCTCATGTATTTTGCCACGTTGACGGAAGTCCCTATTCTCCATGGATTGATCGGTGCGGGCATGGGTCAGGGGCCGGCGTTGGCCTTGCTGTTGGCAGGCCCGTCGCTTTCACTTCCCTCGATTCTTGTCATTACAAGCGAGATCGGCTGGAAGAAGACCCTTGTCTATGTGGGGCTTGTCTCGATCCTTTCTACTTTTGTGGGATATCTCTACGGCCTTTATCTGGCCTGATTGTCAAGAGGGGCCTCCCCGCGCTCCCTTTTTTCATTTGTAAAGCTTTAAAAGTTGCAGAAAAACTTTTGACATGTTACAGCCGATCAGTAGAATAGGGTTTTACAACAGGATGAAAGGAAAGCCTATGCAAATCACTGAAATCTTAAGTTGGATCGGGACAGCTACAGGCATCGTTGTTAGTGTTCCACAGATCATTAAGTCTTACAGGACCAAGGACGTGGAGGATGTCTCCGCACTCACCTATATTCTGCTTCTGATCACCGGAATCTGTTATTTCTTCCGGTCGATCTTTATTCATGAGATCCCTTTTGTCTTTTATTATTCTTTTGTGATTTTGACGAGTCTTGTTCAATTGGCCCTGATTTATAAATACCGGCCGAAAAAAAGAATATAATCTTGCGAGGTGATGCATATGAAAAAAATAGCAATCATAATACCTCTTATCCTTGTCGCCGTACTCATCGGGCTTTTCTTGCTTTTGAAACCTGAAAAAGAGATGACTCACACGATACAGAGAAAAGATAACATGGAGCAGGAAACCTATCCCATTCAGGAGATCTTCTTTCACTTTGAGGTGGGAAACGGAGGATTTTTGGCTGCTTCTTCCGGGAAGCTCTCAACGCAGACAGAGCGGGCCGCTGTCTTTGCCCCTCCGGGGGGCGGAACGGAAGAACCATGCGAGTTTACAGTCACAGAATCGGATGATCACCATATCATCCTGACCGACGGGACAGTGACAACCGCCTACTACCTCTATCGCTGTGAAACCGGGGAGAACGGAGATGCGTTTCTCATCAAGTATGAAGAGGGGAGACTCTTTTCTCTTTACCGCTATGACAGAGAAGAGAACACTTTAAGCGAAGTTCCAAGGCGTGATTTCTTTCCTGAAGGGGCAGAGGCTTTTCAGAAAGCGGAGTTTGAGGGATCGATGATTACCTTGTCAGACGGCAGCCGTTATTGTTTTGATGGAAAAGCTTTTGCAAAAAAAGAGGGCTTCGAGGGGACATGGTTACTTCGCAGTAAGGAGGTCGAAGATTTTTTCGATGTCACCATCGTGAAAAAGGAAGATCTCTACTACGGCTATTACACAGCGGTCACCCGGGACGGCAGGCGTATCGATGCTCTGACCGTAGAGGATGATCTCTCCTTTACCTTTCCCGTCTCCTCGGGAGAAGAAATCCTCATTGAATTTACCACGGGGTATTCGGGAGAAACCGGTATGGTGCAACTGATTCTCAAAGGGGATCACCTCTCCTGGCATGTCACTCGCCCCCCGGCCGGGTTGTACTATTTCCCGCTGAAGGCGGAGCTGGTGAGGGAGTAGCTCGAATTTCGAAATTCTCTTCAAAACCAGTGATCTAGGTTCAATGACAATGAAATAAGGATTTAGTCAAGACATCTTTTGGGTAAAAAAAAGAGAATCAATATTGGAATAATGAGAATAACAGTATATAATGAAAGAACAACAAAATGCGTTGGGTGGATTTTCTTCGTGACCAGGAAGTGGTATGAACTCACAGAAAAAAGTCTTTTACTGATCGGATCAGATCAATGAGTAAGCCGTTTATTCTGAGATTTACCTCTCATTGGTATTTTCTTCTCAAAATCAATTCATATGAGATGGAAGAGAACTACACCCGTTTTTTAATGTGGGGCACTACAAATAAGACTACAATAGTATGGAGTGATAAAGGTTGGAAATAGTAAAAGTCTCTGCAGGTGTTATTATTGACAAAGATAAAGTATTAATTACAAGGCGTGCCCCAAAAGAGAACTATGCAGGTGGTTGGGAGTTCCCAGGAGGCAAGATTGAAGGTGATGAGACCCAAGAAGAGTGTCTTTTAAGGGAGCTTAAAGAGGAACTAAATATACAAGTTATAGTTAGGGAGCGTTGCTCTGAAGTAACTCATAATTATGGGACCATCAGAATCAATCTAATTGCTTATTATTGTACAATTACTGATGGTGAAATTTCTATATCTGTACACGACAAATTCAAATGGATTAAGATAAATGATTTACTACAATACGATCTCTTACCAGCAGATATCCCAATAGCAAAAAAAGTTATGGAGGATTACAAATGAGGCATTTATGCAAATTAAAATAGGACAAATTGTAACCAATTCAGACATTATAGCTGAATTTAAATGTGGGAATATGGGAGGAATGCGCCGATCAAAAGCAACAAATTCCTTAATAATAATATCAGATCATACAAAAGGTTTATATGAAGATAAATGGTTTGGAGATATTCTGCATTATACAGGAATGGGTAAAAATGGGGACCAAGATATATTTTTTAGGCAGAATAAAACTCTAGCTCAATCCGATACAAATGGTGTAGAAGTTCATTTGTTCGAAGTGCTCGTCCCTACTGAATATATATATCGTGGAATTGTATCTCTCACTGACAAAATTTATCAGCAAATACAAAAAGGTGAAGATGGAGTTCCTAGAAAAGTATGGATGTTCCCCCTGAAATTACATGTAGGATCACAGACTATTTCTGAGTCGTTACTTACTGAACATAGAAAAGAAAAGGAAAAACTAGCTGAGAAATTATCATTGTCTAATCTGCAAAAACGAGCGGAGCAAAACGAAAGTGAAAAAGTGAGTAGCCGTAAAGTTATAAGCAATGTTTTTATAAGAGATGCTTTTGTTGCAGAATATGCTAAACGAAGAGCAAATGGTGTATGTCAGTTATGTGGACAGAAAGCACCTTTCTCTAACAGGGAAGGCAGCCCATATTTGGAATGCCATCATATTGAATGGATATCAGAAGGTGGTAGCGATACTATTGAAAATACCGTTGCACTTTGCCCGAACTGCCATCGAAAAATGCATGTGTTAAATTTAAATCAAGATAAGGCAAAATTAAAAGCACAATGAATAAAGGAGAATATTGTTTGACAGAGATAGAGTTCTTGAAAAGCAGAGGGGTTACTGAATTAATTCACTTTACTCCTGCGACGAATCTACCAAGCATTTTGGCAAATGGGATTATCCCAAGGAAACGCTTAGAGCAGGTAGGCGTAGAATTTACTTATGTAGATGAAAATCGGCTTGATGGAAAAGAACACATCAATTTATCCATCACAAATCCAAATATAAGAATGTTTTTCAAATTTCGCAAACGAATGCAATGCGACTTTGTTGTTCTTACGCTTGATACTTCTATATTATCTAAATACAATCATTCATATATAACCACAAACGCTGCAAGTAATCAGGCGATGCCTTGCAACATCGAAGAATTGTTTTCCGGAAATCGTCCTGAAGGATTTCAGAATAATTGGACTACAGACAATCAGGCCGAGGTGTTGGTGGACGAGACAATATCTCCTGAGTACATTCTTAGCGTGCAATTCCCGGTAGAAGGCAAGGAACCTTCTAGTAGTATTCGGCAATGCTTTAACGAAACCAAGATACTTATTGAACAAAATAAATTACGTGCCGAACTGGTAATTAATCATGAAAAGTTTACTTGGAACCCACTTGCAGTTGGTTCCGGATACGCTAAAACTTATTCTGCATTCTTTGAATCGTGGAAAGCAGACTTCATCGAATACGAGCAGATTGTTGAAGTTATCAATGAGTATAAATGGACTACAAAATTCGACTCGATTGCCGTTGCCCATAATGAATTAGAAAAATTGAATAAGAATCTCAGTGAGCCCAATAGACGCAATATTGCAAAATGGCGATTGGATTATTACCGTCCGGACGATGCCTCAACCCGTACAGACAATGAATTGTCTGCAATATCTGTGATGGAAAAAATCATTTTAAGAGGAAGAATTACTACTGTTTCGCGTTCGCTTGAAAACAGGGTAGGAAGAAGTTTCGTTAGTATCGCTCACCAAATACAAGCTGCTGTCATCGAATTGGTTAAATACCAAAAATTAAGACCTGCTATGAAACTATTTATTGATGACTCTATACCCGATTCAGTTGTAAAGAGTTCAATAAACGACATTAAAGAGCTTTCTTCCAATGTGTGTTCTCTCTATAACTGTAAGAACTTTCTTGAAGGTATTGCTACTGTAACAGATATTAACGAAGCTGATTTAATAATTAGCAACAGCGCCATACATCAGAATCTTGAAAAAGAAACTGCACTCATCATTAATTTGGACGATGAACGAGACATCATTGATTTTGATTTTATACGTGTTCAAAATCCCGTTACACTCAATATACAGAATGATATCCTGAAATATTTATTAGGATACATTTTTGGATTTGACGATTTTAGGGAGAACCAGATAGATGGTATCCTTCGAGGTTTAACGCGGCAAGATTCAATCGTTCTATTGCCCACAGGGAGTGGTAAGTCAGTTGTCTTTCAATTGTTGTCGCTCATAACGCCCGGCGTGGCTATCGTTGTATCGCCTATTATTTCACTCATTGAAGACCAAATTATTAACTTGTATAACAAGGGAATAGATAGGGTCACAGGCATAAGTAGCGCAATGGACGTAGGTGATAAAAAGAATGCAATCGACGGCATAACAAAAGGACAATTTATTATCAGTTACGTCTCGCCAGAAAGATTCCAAAATGCTGCATTCATTAACTCAATACAATATTACACAAGCACGAACATTATCTCTGTTGTCGCTATTGATGAGGCTCATTGCGTTAGTGAATGGGGGCATGATTTCCGTACAGCATACTTAGGTTTGGCGCAAACTTGTAGAAGGGTATGCAAAACGGGCAATGCTGTACCGCCTTTACTTGCATTGACAGGAACGGCTTCGGCAAGTGTACTTCGCGATATGCAACATGATCTTGGAATTATTGGTGATGAAGCAGTCATTCAGCCAAAAAGCTTTGACAGACCTGAAATAATCTATCGAGTGTACAGTGCCAAAAGTGATAAGAAACTTACGGTTTTGGAAGACATTGTAATGAACAAATTGCCAACAGAGTTCAAAGAGGAATTTGAATCTTTTTATCAAACTGATAGAGGCGAGAATACAAACTGTGGCCTTATATTCTGCCAAAATGTTGATGGATCATTCGGATTGTTAGCTACGGAAGAGCAATTTAAATATGGGTACCCAGGAGTGGGGGATGTTTTGGAGAGGGTTTTGCCTGGCAAAGTTGGACTGTATTCAGGATCTGCGCCTAAAAGGCTCCGTATATCGGATAAAGAGTGGAACGAACAAAAGCGCCTCCATGCAACAAAGTTAAAAAACAATGAACAGTCAGTCATGGTCTGCACAAAAGCTTTCGGAATGGGAATTGATAAGCCAAACATTCGATGGATCGTTCACTATGGAATCTCTGGAAGTTTAGAATCGTATTATCAGGAAGCAGGACGTGCCGCAAGAGACAAAAAAACTGCATATGCATACTTGATTCTATCTGATGACTTTCCGGAATTGAACCAGAAAATCTTGAATCCAGCTAGTACCAATATCGAAGAAATAACTGCAATGGAGGAATCAAAGGGTAAGTGGAAAGGGGATGACATTAGTCGTTCATTGTTTTTTCATAAAAGTACATTTGATGGTATCGATAACGAAATTGAGCGGGTAAAAAACGTTTTGAGTAGTTGCAATAAAGAAACTTGGAAAAACAAACGTTTTCATGTGCCTTTCGATAACAATAAAAATGAAATAGAGAAGGCAATCTATCGTCTCCAATTGCTAGGTTTTTTCAAAAGCTACAGTGTTGACTATCAGGGCTTTGGAAAAGGTTATTTTGTAATTGAAGCAGCAAAATTCGACAGAGATCAAATAATTAATAATTACATTGAATATATCAGAGCATATCAAGATAATGATGAGTATGCGGAAGCTGCAAGAAAAACCCTTCAATCTGCAATTGAAGGTGTTGCAAATGATAGACAATTTATCGCCAAAGTTATTGAGACTCTTTTAAGGGAGTTTACATACAAAGTTGTAGAAGAAGGCCGGAGGCGTGCCACACTCAATATGCTTGAAGCCGCTAAGGCAGCGTCAATTTGTGAATCCGATTCCGAAGCGGATGCAGAATTTAGGAAAAGATTGTTGGCATATCTATCTACTGACATGAAAAACGTTGGAAAAAAATCTGTGCGATTACAAGATATTCTTAACAATGCAACGGATATAGGCTTATTGAATACGATAATCCGTTCAAGTAACTCAAAGGGAAAAAAAGAGAAACTCGTAGGCGAAACAGACAGACTGTTAGAAGCATATCCGCAGCATTATGGTCTTCATTACATAAAAGCAGCAATGTGGGTGGGGTTAGGGGACTACTCTAAGATCTCGGATTCGCTTCAAACAATAATGAGGTTTGGCGAGCAGAATTACGGGCTGTCCAAACAACGAATTGGGGAAGATATTATTAAACTTCTGAATTCAAATGAAGCAAAGTATATTGAAGCGGCGTCGTGGAATGAACTTATACCTGAAATTAGCGATCTGCTTTCACTTACAGATGATGATTTATATGAGCAAATCGAATCAGAACAAGCGGAGATCAGCAGGCAAGTGAACGCTATGTCAGAAATAGCTAACTTAGTAAAGATAAGGAGACACTATCAATGAAGAATAATATAATAAGGAGGTATTAATGATGAATAAAAATGAATTAAAGACACTAGAAGAAAAGACCAAGGGTATTGTTGACACGTTAGATAACTTGGAGACGGAAATTCAAGAGTATCAAAAGAAGAATGTGGATATTGTTTCGGCAATAAAAAACCTTGCTAATATCTCAAAACAAGTAGCAAAGGCAAGTAAAGAACTTTCAAGTGCAGCTGCTCTTTTTAGTAGTAGTGACTTTTCGAAAGCATTGAAAGAAATAGATGAACGAATAGACAAGGTAAAAGCTGCGAATCAAAGTATAGATGAGTTTCTTGAGATTAAGAATACAGTTACTGAGGTAAAACAAATAGTAGATATTTTAGCTACAAAGATAGGCAGAATAGATAGAAATACACAGATAGGTTTCTGGAAGGAACGAGGATAATGCATGTCTGATATAGCGAGAGCAAAGAGACCCTTTTTTGCAGCAAAAAGTGCAGATAAAGAGGGCTGTATATACTTTGAAAAAGAAGTTGAATTTGATTGGCATAAAGGAATGTCATGGCAAGTTCGGCAACGATCATCCCTAGAGATGGCGCAAGTAATAGAGGAAATGTATCCCAAAACCAAAGGGAGGATAATAGAGGTCTCAACAAAGTCAAGCAATTATGAACTGGGGTTTGCCCTGTCAGCCATGAATCTGATGTATACAGATTTCGAAACACAAGAAATACACCTGATTGAAAACTGGTTTCAGTCTTCAAAGCAGTTTTTACGACAAGGCGAGGTTTATGGCCCATATGCAGAATTGCTCAATGTTAACCCCAAAATTGCGAAAAGGTTTGTAAACTCAAAGTTGGACAAGAAAATATTCGAGCAGTATGCAGATAATCCTTTATTTAACCGTATACAGAGTGAAATTAAAGGCGCCGTTCTAAGTAGTTTTGTGTTTCTTGGAAAAAGCTATAAGACTGAGCCAAAGTCAGGATTCTATGACTATATTTATTCAAAAGCCTTAAATCAGAATCAAGAACTGGCTAATGCGATAAAAGCGTATACGGTATTTACTGATATCGAATTTAATCCAATGATGAACGGGCGAGTCGTTCGTTATAATACTCAGGCAAGAGCTTGCGCTATTTTCGTAGCCTTATCAAACAAAGGGATATTAAATATTGCGCTCGAAGACTTTGATTCTTTTGTTGATTGCGTCCAATATGAAACTGAAAATAAAGGCGAGGCAGATTGTGACGTGCAAATTGAACTCCCTATCTTCAACGATAATTGAGAGTTTTGTACAATCCTTTTGTTTATTTTAGAAGTGGCGAGGATTATAGACATATTGATTTGAAATATTATGGTGAATAAACTATTAAGTTGTTGTTGAAGATTTTATAGATGAGGGGCCGCGTCTTGTATTTAGTATTATAACGGTACGACAAAGAACACACGGTAAATGGTATTCTTTTCCAAGACACGATATGTGTTTTTAATAATGGGTTCTTTCCCGACTTCTTAATAAGCATAATACTAAATACAAGACGCGACCCCTCTTGACCCACGGCTATTACACAGCGGTCACCCGGGACGGCAGGCGTATCGATGCCCTGACCGTAGAGGATGATCCCTCCTTTACCTTTCCCGTCTCATCGGGAGAAGAAATCCTCATTGAATTTACCACGGGGTATTCGGGAGAAACCGGTATGGTGAAACTCACACTGGATGGGGACCATCTTCTCTGGAATGTCACTCAGCCCCCGGCCGGGCTGTACTATTTCCCACTGAAGGCGGAGCTGGTGAGGGAATGAAAAGTATTAAATCGAATCACTGAAAAATTGAAGAAAAGTAACTAAGCTTGACTTTTTGTCGCGTCTGGATTATTCTTAAGCACGAAAATTATAAGAGTGTTTTGATGTATACACTTTTAGTTAAAGGGGCATGGTAGTTTCCAATAAAGCACTTTTATATTTTTGATATATGTTGAGAAATGAGAGAGTATGCTATAATGAAAGTACTGAGAAATCATTGGATCAATGCAAAGAATTCTGAAAATCTCGAAATGGAAATCTTATGAAAGATATTTATGCGTGATTTTCTGTTATTTTGCTAATCTCATTAACAAGGAATGCAAAACAGTATTAAGGAGGTGAAAAAGTGAGAATTGAAAAAGTCAAGATACATAATTTTCGATCAATAAAAGAGGAAACTTTTTACTTTAACAACTTAAGTCTTTTAGTTGGTGAAAATAACGCTGGAAAAACAAATATTATTTCTGCGCTAAGAGTATTTTATGAAGAGGGGGGGGTGAAATACAATGAGAAGAATGATTTTCCAAAATTTGATACTGATGATAATGAATCTTGGGTTGAAATAACATATATATTATCAGATGAAGAAAATAGACTTATTAAAGATACATATAACACAATAGACAAGAATTTAAGAGTAAGGAGGTATTTTAAATCTGATGATAAAGAACGAGCAGATTCAAAGAACAGCAATATTTTTGCATATGAAAATGGCGAACTGTCCAGGAATCAATTTTATGGTGCCAGAAACATATCTTCTGCTAAGTTGGGTTCTGCTATTTACATCCCCGAAATGTCTAAAACATCTGACACTTTAAAATTATCAGGACCTTCTCCATTACGAGATATAACAAACTTTGTCTTCAAAAAAGTTGTTTCAAATAGCCCTTCCTACTCACAATTAAACGCAGCTCTTGAAGATTTCAATAAGGAATTCAGAGTAGAATCTGAAGGTAACGAATTTTCTCTAAAGAGACTTGTTGAGGATATTAATGAGCAGATTACTCATTGGGAAATTGATTTTGGTTTTAAAATCAATGCAATAAAGCCAGAAGATATTGTAAAGAATCTACTCAACCACTATGTAACGGATAGAAACCTCAACGACTCAGAAGTGGATATTGATAGTTTAGGTCAGGGGTTACAGAGGCACATAATATATACTCTCATTCGGTTAAGCAGTAAATATGTTGATAAGAAAGCTCCAAAGAAAAAAGATTTTAATCCTGACTTTACTTTGGTGCTATTTGAAGAACCAGAGGCCTTTTTACACCCTTCACAACAAGAGTATTTAAATATTAGTTTAAAAAAACTTTCAACAGAAAATCAAATTTTGATAACAACGCATTCCACTACATTCGTTAGTAAAAACATCAATCATTTGCCATCTATAATAAAAGTAAACAAATCCAATGGAAGAACATCACTTTATCAGATCAAAAAAGAAATTCTTGAAAAGTTATGGGATACAAATGTAGGAATGTATAAATACTTTTCTAATTTGTTAGTCGATGATAAAAGTGATCCTAGATTACAAAAATTCATAAAAGATAAACATCTTGGTGAAGAAAAACCGAATGTTCTGAAGAAAATTGATGATGAAAGTTTTCGGTATTCTTTATGGTTAGACACAGAAAGGTCCTTAGCTTTCTTCGCAAAACATGTGCTGATTTGTGAAGGTGCAACAGAAAAAGTAGTATTTGATTATCTTATAGCTAATTCTTGGGAAGATATACAAAAGAAACAGATTTATGTGTTAGATTCTATGGGGAAATTCAACATACACCGATATATGAACCTCTTTTCCGAGCTTGGCATAAATCACTCTGTACTTTATGACGGAGATGGTGATAAAATTGGTCAGCTAGAAGTTAATAATTATATAATCGATAAAAAAAATGATTTTACGTACGCAATAGATTATTTTGATATGGATATCGAAACTTTTCTTGGATATGAAGCTCCCAAAAGTAATCATATTAAACCTTTAACAGCTTTATCAAAGCTGGCAAATGGTGAAATACCAGAAAAGAAAATTCAAGAGTTAAAGGATAAAGTTGCTAAACTTCTCCGAAAGGAGACTTAACTTAGAAGAGGAGCAATATGCAGAATTTACTTGAAGACTTAACCAAACTACTCTCGAAAGAAGAGAAATACACCTCAGAAGGAAGAGTGCTAAAGAATGTAATTGTCGAAGACACTTTAAAGCTTGAGCCGATGTTAATAAAAATCCTTCTTTCAGACAAGAAGATAAAAAACCATTTCTTCCAAGATGTTGAAGGGACTTATGTCTTCGACAAGATAAAATTCCAGAAATTTATCAGCAATAAACAATTCCTGCCCGACTCTTACACCGCTTTCAAGAATAAAATCGGGCTCACCACAGATGATGAATACATCACCGAAAAGAAAGATGTTGTTTTAAGCTGGCCGTATAAAGACTGTGTGCTGGAAGGCGGACAGGATAAGGAAGATGCGAAAAGGGATGAAATATTCTGGAATGAATCCCTTGCTCCAGATGAGATTGACAGGCTTTTAAGTCCGAAGGTTTTAACTAACTGGAAAAAGTATGATAAAAACGGCGAGCATACAGTTGAGGAAGTTTCTGAAAAAGATAATCTGATAATAAAAGGGAACAATCTCTTGGGGCTTTCTTCTATTTTAAAGAAGTATAGAGGAATGGTTAAGCTGATTTATATTGATCCACCGTATAACACTGATGGTGCAGCAAATACATTTTCGTATAACAATTCTTTTAACCATTCAAGTTGGTTAACGTTTATGAAAAATCGTATCGAATTGTCTAAAAGCTTATTGAGCAATGATGGTGTTATAATAGTTGCTATTGATCATTTTGAATTGTTCTATTTAGGTATATTATTAGATGAAGTTTTTAATAGAGAAAATAGAATGGGTGTTGTTTCAGTAGTACATAATCCCGGTGGTCGTCAAGATGATAAGTTTTTCCCAACAGCTCATGAAAATATGTTGATATATGCCAAAAATATTGATTTTGCATCTATTGATACTTTAGGGAATTCAGAAGATAAATTATCACAATACAAGCTAAAAGATAAATATGGCTTTTACAAGCTTCGTGGTTTTAGAAGAAGTGGAAGTAATTCGCGGAAAGTTGATAGACCAGGTTTATATTATCCGATTTACTATAATAAGAATTCGAAAGTGATATCTTTAGAAAGAAATAGCAATGAGGACATTGTATTATTGCCCATTGATAACCAAGGTATAGAACGATGTTGGCGTTGGGGGAAAAATACACTATTAGAAAAAAAAGATAAATATATTGAAATTAAAGACAATAATGGGAAAATAGATTTATATACTAAAGAGAGAGAAAGTGATTATCAAGGAGAAAAAGCAAAAACAATATGGAATAAACAGTCAAGTCCAAAAAAGTGTGTAAATTCCTCTGTCATAGATTTCCCTATGCCACTTTCTCTTTTTTCATCTCAGAGCCGTTATCTTTAAACTCATAATACTCCGCCATATCCAGATACTTCCTCCCGCAAGACCATCTCTCATCCTGCTCCATCAGCAAAGCCCCCATGAGCCTGATCAGAGATCCTTTGTTGGGAAAGATGCGGATCACCCGCTCCCGTCGCCTTATCTCTTCATTCAAGCGTTCGATGCTGTTGGTCGTCCGTAACCGCTTCCTGTATTTTTGAGGTAAAGCAATGACCGCCGTGATATCATCAAAAGCCTCTTCGATGAGGAGGACGGCCTCAGGAAGTCTCTTCTCATATCGCCCGATGATCT